>Ga0208787_1000325_pt1 | contig 23692 bp, 20 predicted proteins | sample Wag4_2014_7_11_FD_187362 | JGI IMG/M metagenome (GOLD analysis project Ga0208787, IMG submission 187362) | Fresh water microbial communities from Ohio, USA - Utica-2 Time Series HT 2014_7_11 (SPAdes) (version 2) | ecosystem: Environmental > Aquatic > Freshwater > Water tank | place: USA: Ohio...
ATCTAAGGCTGCCTTTCAATGTTTTTTTATTTAAGAGAAATTGGTTAATTTTACCTACTCATTTATAATGTGTATTCAACAGTAAACTATCCTAAAATTAGGACTAAATTAGATTCAAATTAATTGAAAATATATGGCAGCTACATTAGTAATTTTGGCAGCAGGGATGGCAAGTAGGTATGGTAGTATGAAACAAACCGAGGGTTTTGGTCCTGCTGGAGAGACCATTATGGAATATTCTATTTATGACGCTATTCGTGCAGGTTTTAATAAAGTGGTTTTTATTATCCGTGCCGATTTTGCAGAGCCCTTTAAGCAAGCTATTGAACCAAAATTAAAAGGTAAAATAGAAATTGAATACGTATTTCAATCTCTTGATAAATATACAGAGGGTTATGCGGTAGCCGCAGATAGAGTGAAGCCTTGGGGTACTGCCCATGCATTATTATGTTGTAAAGAAGTAGTGAAAGAAGCCTTCGCTGTTATTAATGCCGATGATTATTATGGAGTAGAAGCCTTTAAATTGGCCTATACTTTTTTAACTAAAGAGTGTAATGAAAAAACGAATTGCATATTGGGATATGAGTTGTCTAATACATTAAGTGAAAATGGAACGGTGAGTAGAGGGGTTTGCGCTATTGATGCAGAAGGCTATTTAAAACAAATTAATGAGCGCACCACTATTTATAGAAGAGCAGATGGTCAAATTGTATTTGAGGAAAATGGAGTAGAAACTTCTTTGCAAGAAGATACAAGAGTAAGTATGAACTTTATGTGCTTTGGAACTGGTTTCATTGACTTATGTGAAAAAGAGTTTGATTTATTTTTAAAAGCCAAGGGCCAAGAATTAAAATCAGAGTTTTATATTCCCTATGTGGCGGGCAGGTTCCATGAATTAGGCCTAGGTAAAGTAAAGGTTATTCCTACCAACGCAAAATGGTTTGGTGTTACCTATAAAGAAGATGCGCCTGGGGTGAAAGCAAGTATACATGCACTTGTGGATAGTAAAGTATATCCTTCTAATTTGTGGTAGAGGTATGCTAATTATAAGACCTAATGCTGTAGATGTAATTTTTTAAATTACTCAATTGACTTTTTCTATTATTTAAATTGGCTGTATTATTTTTAGACAATTTAATTTTACCTGCCTTTTTATTTTCTTTTTCGTTTACTGTTTCAATTAAGTCAAATATTTTAGAAGACTTAATAGCAAATGCAACCCCTTCAGCTTGTTTTTGTCTGGTATTGATAATGCCAATAATTTCTCCTTTATCATTAAATAAAGGGGCTCCAGATGAACCCGGATTTGCACTTATTTGTATTTGGTAAGCATTGCTATCTCCATTATAACCTGTTTGTGCACTAAGGTAGCCCTTGCCATAAACAATATCATTATCGTTTCTAGGGTAACCTAAGGTAAAAATTTCTTCACCAAGGTCTGTTCTTTTTTTGCGAATAACAAAGGGGATATTTTTCGGTGCTTTGAAATCTTCATCCTCTATTTTAAGTAAGGCTAGATCTGAACTATAGTCGCTGTAAATAATATGGGCATTTAATTCTTGGCCCTCACTATTAATAACAATGGCCCCATTCCCTTTTAGTACATGTGTATTGGTTACAATAAAACCTTTTGTATCAATTAAAAATCCAGAACCACCACTTATAAATTTTGCATTTTCGGGTACTTTAGATTTTACCTCATTGATTAAATGCCCTTGTGCCTGTTGTTTTTTCTTGATCACTTCAATGTCATTACTCAGTTGCAATAATTGATTGCCATTTAAGCTAGGAGATAAAGACATTACTAATATAGTGGTCGTTAATGCAATGAAGCCACCTACAGAAGCTGCAATAGCAGTGACTCTTTTATATTTATTCCAAAGTTGTATTACTTTCGTTTTTGTGCTAATACTATCGTCTGTCATCCATTCACCAGCGGCTAATAATTTATTAAATGTTTGGCTAGTTAATTTTGCGAAGCTGCGTCTATGCGCATAAGACTGCATATGGTCCAAGAATAATTTATGCTCTACCACCATCTGATCAATTTCAGGTGTGTTTTTTCTAAGGGTCTCAAATTGAGTCCTTTCTTGACTAGACATATCGTCTGTCAAATATCTTTCAATCGCTTCTAATAATTCTTTGTCTTCCATTTTACTTTTTCTCTTTACTCTTTTTTTCTTTTCTCTTCAATAATTATTACCTCTCTTCTCTATCATTATTCTCCTATATTATATTGCGCAAAAAATAATTTCTTTAGACGCATTAAACATTTGTATTTCTGATTCTTTGCATTGTCGGCGTTCGTGTATCCAAAATCGGCAGCCAATTCCTGCATTCCTTTTTTATTCAAATAATAACCTTCTAATAAACTTTTACAAGGTTCTCCTAAACTATGTAAGGCCCGATGCATTATTTCAAAAGAAGCTTCTTTTTTATCAAACTCCCTCATGTCTTGTTCTACTGAAATGGTTTCTTCCTGACTACTTAATGGGCCACTGTACTTCCCTAATTGATGCAGGCGCTTTAACCATAAATGCTTGCAAATAGAGAAAAGATAGGTTTTGATTTGACAGGAAAGTACAAATGAATCGGATTGAACCTTTTCATATAAAGTAATCATTGCTTCCTGAAATACATCCCTTGCGTCATCAAAAGAGCCATTGTTGTTTAGAACAAAGTGCTGAATAGAACTAAAATGACTTTTATAGAGGGTTTCCACCGCCTTGGAGTCATTTTCAGCTAGTCCTTTTAAAAGGGCTTGTTCGTTCAATTCAGCTTTCAAGAGATTAATACTTAATTTGATCAAAAGTAACCCAAAATAGGGTCTTTTTTAATTTTTTCAGGGGGAAGGGGGTTACCTTTTCTTAGTAGGGGTATTAATAGTATTAATTAATAAAAAAACAAACCCAAATGAAAAAAGTAATCGCAATTTTCGCTATCGCTGCATTAGCTGCATGTGGTGGTGCTGCAACTGAAGCTACAACTGATACTGCTGCTGCTACAACTGTTGATACAGCTGCTACTGCAACTGTTGATACAGCTGCTGCAACTGTTGATACTACTGCTGCTGCAAAATAAATAATTAGCTTCCTACTAGCGGATAAATTATCCATTAATTTAGCTTTTTAGTAAGTAAGCAATATTTCTGAGCCCTTGGTTTCGACCAGGGGCTTTTTGTTGCTCAAAATACTAATCCTTAAAAACGAATATCCGTTAGTTTATAGAGCTGAAAACCCAAACTGTTTTGATATTTTGCCTTATTTTGGTTACCTTCGTGCAACTATGAGAGTAAATAGCAACAATTGGTTTTACTGTTTCTTTTATTTCTACTTTAATCAAAGTAGCCGGGTTGTATTTGTAAAAGCGTAAAGAAAATAACTAAATATACAGTCCCGGCCCAACAGCCGGGATTTTTGTTTAAAAGCGGATAAGAGCATAGTGGGTGAAACTAAAACAAGTATAAAGTATAGGAACTAATTAGAATGAATAAAAAAGTAGCGATACAAGGGTACGAAGGAAGTTTCCACCAAGTGGCAGCCAGGCATTTTTTTGGTAAAAATGTAGAGGTAATTACTTGCGATACATTTAGGCAAGTTGTTCAATTGGGAGCTGACTCTAAACTATCTGATGGTGCGGTAATGGCTATTGAAAATTCTATTGCAGGCAGTATTTTACCTAATTATAATTTATTACAAAAAAGTAAGTTGCAAGTTGTTGGCGAAGTGTATTTATCTATCAGCCAAAACCTATTGACCTACCCAGGGGTGAAACTAGAGGATATTAAAGAAGTGCATAGTCATCCCATGGCTATCTTGCAATGCTTAGATTATTTAGAAAAGTATGATTGGAAATTAGTAGAGTCAGAAGATACGGCCTTAAGTGCTAAAGTGGTACATCAAAACAAAAGCAAGCATACAGCAGCCATTGCCAGTAAATTAGCGGCGCAGATGTTTGATTTAAATATCATCACACCTGATATTCATACTTTAAAAAATAATATTACTCGTTTTTTAATAGTAAGTCCAACAAGTACTAAAACATTGGTGGAGAATGCAAACAAGGCATCTATTTATTTTCAAACCGACCATTCAAGAGGGATACTTGCTAAAGTACTAGCTAAAATTGCACAAGGAAATGTGAATTTAAGTAAGCTGCAAAGTATGCCTATTCCTGGTAGTACTTTTAAATACGGTTTTTATGCCGATTTAGAATTTGATAATAAAAAACAAATTGAAAAAGTATTAGAAGCATTGAAAGCCTTAACCAATAGTATTAGAATATTCGGTATGTATCAAAAAGGTAAAGTTGTAAAAGGATAAAAATGAATTGGACTGTATCAAATAGATTAGAGGGTATTGGAGAATATTATTTTTCTACCAAACTGCGCGAGATTGATGAACTCAATAAAGCCGGTAAGGGGATCCTTAATTTAGGAATTGGCAGCCCTGATTTACCTCCGCATCCAGAGGTGGTTAAAGTGCTACAAGTTGAAGCAAGTAAAGACAATCAACATTCTTATCAATCCTACAAAGGCGTTCCGGTATTAAGAGAAGCAGTAGCGAATTGGTATAAAAAATATTTCAAAGTAGCGGATATAAATCCTGCTACTGAAATACTTCCTTTATTAGGAAGTAAGGAAGGGATCATGCATGTATGTATGACCTATTTAAATGAAGGAGATCAGGTATTAATTCCAAATCCTGGTTATCCTACATATACAAGTGCAGTTAAATTAGCGGGTGGGACCCCGTTATACTATGAGTTGACTGCCGATAACAGTTGGGCGCCTGACTTTGAAAATTTAGAAAAATCAGATTTATCAAAAGTCAAGTTAATGTGGGTGAACTATCCACATATGCCAACAGGCCAAAGGCCTACGAAAGAACTATTTGAAAAAATAGTCGCCTTTGGAATAAAGCATCAAATATTGATTTGTCATGATAATCCTTATGCCTTCATTTTAAATGATAAGCCAGAAAGCTTATTGTCTATTGATAGGGCCAAAGAGGTAGTGATAGAATTAAACTCTCTAAGTAAAAGCCAGAATATGGCAGGATGGAGGGTAGGCATGTTAATTGCTGCCGAAGACAGAATCAATGAAATACTTAGGTTTAAATCCAACATGGACAGTGGTATGTTTTTACCCGTGCAATTAGCAGCTGCTAAAGCATTAAGTCTAGATCAAAGTTGGTATGACTCCGTGAATAAAATATATACAGCACGACGCGAAAAAGTATTCGAGTTATTAGATGTTTTAAAATGTGTCTATACTAAACAACAAGTAGGCATGTTTGTATGGGCCAAAATTCCCGCAACTTACAAAGATGGATATGCATTAAGTGATAAAGTATTATATGATGCAAATGTTTTTATTACCCCAGGAGGCATTTTTGGCTCCGCTGGTAACGAATACATCAGAGTGAGTTTATGTGGTTCCATAGAAAAATTTAGTGAAGCCATAAAAAGAATTGAAGCATGCGTTTAACAGTCATTGGTATTGGTTTAATGGGAGGTTCACTGGCTTTGTCTTTGAAAAAGAAAGGCATGGTATCCAATGTCATTGGAGTGGATCAAAACATCGAACACCAAAACTTGGCTTTACAATTAGGTATTGTAGATGAGATCATGTCATTAGAAGAGGCAATAGCAGCTTCTGATTTGATTGCCATTGCAACCCCTATTAACGTAGCAGAAAATTTATTGCCCACTATTTTAAACTTAGTGAACAAGCAAGTTGTTTTTGATTTAGGTTCTACCAAAGAAAGTATTGTAAACATCGCCAAAGCGCATGTGAACAAAGGTCGTTTTGTTCCCACCCATCCAATGTGGGGAACAGAATTTAGTGGTCCTGCAGCAGCACAAAATGATGCTTTTATGGACAAGGCTACGATTATTTGTAACAAAGAGCAGGTGGATGCAGATGCACTAGCATTGGTAGAAAAAATATATCAAGCTTTAGGTATGCATATGCTATATATGGATGCCATTAAACATGACATGCATGTGGCCTATGTCAGTCATATCTCACATATCACTTCTTTTGCATTGGCCAATACCGTGTTAGAGAAGGAAAAAGAGTCTGATGCTATTTTTGAGTTAGCAAGTAGTGGTTTTGAAAGCACCGTTCGTTTGGCTAAGTCCAATGCGGAAATGTGGGTGCCCATTTTTATGCAAAACAAAGAAAATGTATTAGACGTTTTAAATGAGCATATTAGTCAGTTAAAAAAGTTCAAGGCAAGTTTGGAAAAAGAAAACCCAGACTATCTCTTGGAATTGATTCAAAATGCCAATAAAATAAAAAGAATTTTAAAATAATTAAAAAAGCAAAGCACTTTAAGTGACTGAGCAAAAAATAGTAAAAATGAAGAAGAAAGAAGAAGTAGAAATTAAAAATGATTTGATAGAAGCCGTAAAGTCGAAAAAAACATTTACAGAAATTGGTATTAATGATCAATTGGTAAAAGCAGTGACTGAATTGGGCTATACACACGCTACAGAAATTCAAGAGCGTTCTATTCCGGTTTTAATAAGCGGAACCAAGGATTTTATTGGTTTGGCGCAAACAGGAACTGGAAAAACAGCTGCCTTTGGTTTGCCTTTATTACAATTAATAAAAACAGCCGATAAATTCCCACAAGCCTTAGTAGTGTGTCCAACAAGAGAATTGTGTATGCAAATTGTAAACGAAATGAATTTGTTTAAAAAACATATTCCAGGTTTACAAGTATTAGCAGTGTATGGCGGAACATCTATTGGTTTACAAATCAAAGATTTAAAAAGAGGGGTGCAAGTAGTGGTTGCCACTCCAGGTAGATTAATTGATTTAATAGAAAGAAAAGCAATTAACTTAGAAAAGATTGAATATGTTGTATTAGACGAAGCCGATGAGATGTTGAACATGGGTTTCCAAGACGATATTGAGTTTATTTTAAAGAATACACCGAATAGAGAAAGTATCTGGTTGTTTAGTGCCACCATGCCTGCTGAAATTAGAAAAGTAAGTAAGCGTTACATGAAAGAGCCAGTGGAAGTAACTATTGGTAAAGTAAATGCAACGAATAAGAGTATTGATCATCAGTACTATTTAACCTCTGCACAACATCGTTATGAGACTTTAAAAAGAATCATCGATTTTAACCCAGGTATTTATGGTATCATCTTTACAAGAACTAAGGCCGATGCACAAGAAGTAGCACAGCGTTTAACACGTGAAGGTTATGATATTGATGCTATCCATGGTGACTTAACTCAACAACAACGTGATAGAGTCATGGGTCAATTCCGTGATAAGAGTTTGCAATTATTAATTGCGACTGACGTTGCTGCAAGAGGTATTGATGTAAAAGGCATCACACACGTTATCAATTTTGAATTACCAGATGATGTAGAAGTGTACACCCATAGAAGTGGTCGTACAGGTCGTGCAGGTAGTCAAGGTATTTGTATATCTATTGTACATGCACGTGAATCTTACCGTTTGCGTCAGATTGAAAATATGAACAAGTGTACTTTCCATAAATTAGATATACCTAGTGGTAAGGATGTTTGTAGAAAACAATTTTTCCATGTAATGGATAAATTAATGTCTACAGATGTAAGCCATGGCGATTATGAAACCTATGTTCCAATGCTTGCAGAAAAATTTGCAGACATGACGAAGGAAGAAATTTTAAAGCGTGTCGCTGCATTAGAGTTCAACCGTTTCTTAAGTTATTATGAGAATGCACAGGATTTAAATATTCGTACAGCAGAAAAAGGTCGTCGTGAGCCTATGCAACAACAAGATCGTAACCGTGATAGAGGTCGTCAAGAATTTGGCGGTGCCGATCGTGGTCGCATAAGAAGCAATGATCGTGGTGTGGAGCGCAGTGCATCAGACCGCGGAAGTCGTGGTGCTGAAAGAGGCGCTAGCGGTTATACACGTTTGTTTGTAAACTTAGGTACTAAGGATGGTTTTTACAAGGCTAGTTTTTTACAATTTATTTTAGACATGAGCGACTTAAGAAAAGAAGCTTTAGGTAAAATAGATATGCGTGATATGAATAGCTGGGTAGAAATTGAATCAGGTGCTGCAAAACAAATGATAAATGCGGTAGATGGTAAAAACTATAAAGGCCGTCGTATTAGAATGAATGATGCAGATAGCGGCGGACCCAAAGGTTTTTCTAAAAGAGAAGGTTAATTAGAAAAATTAATAATTGAGATAAAAAAGAATGATCAAAAACTAAGTTCGAAAAAGTAAAATAAATATTCAAATTTTAAAATTCGGAAAAATGGGAGACTTAACTGAGCAACAACAAAAAGTAAGCATTTTATTGAAAAAATCACCCTTGATTATTTCTGGCCCTTGTAGTGCTGAGACCGAAGAACAAGTGATGCAAACGGCTATTCGTTTAGCTGCTACTGGTAGAGTAGATATTATGCGTGCAGGTATATGGAAGCCAAGAACCAGACCCGGAAGTTTTGAGGGGATTGGAACAAAAGGTTTGCCATGGATGCAACAAGCTAAAAAAGAAACGGGCTTGCCTATTGCTATAGAAGTCGCTACTGCTAAGCAAGTAGAAGATGCCTTGCATTTTGGAGTTGATGTATTGTGGGTAGGGGCGCGTACTACTGTGAACCCTTTTAGTGTGCAAGAAATTGCAGACTCTTTAAAAGGAGTAAAAGTGCCTGTACTTATTAAGAATCCCATTAATCCAGATTTAGAATTATGGATTGGAGGTATGGAGCGTATTGCTAAAGCAGGTATTATAGAATTAGGATTAATCCACCGAGGATTTAGTTCTTATGGAAATACGGAGTATAGAAATGCGCCGATGTGGCATTTGGCTATTGAAATGAAACGTCGTTATCCTGGTATTCCTATGATCAATGATCCTTCACATATTTGTGGTCGTCGCGATATTTTACAAGAAGTAGCGCAACAAGCTATTGACTTAGACTTTGATGGTTTAATTATTGAATCTCATATCGATCCAGACAATGCATGGAGTGATGCGAAACAACAAATCACCCCCGAGGTATTAAAAACCATGTTGGAAGCTATACGTTGGAGAAAAGAAGACGTGGCTTCTGCAGAATACCATGCAGCGCTTGAAAAATTACGTCAACAAATTAATCAATTAGATGACGAATTGTTGCAAGTTTTATCAACGCGTATGAAAGTTGCTGAAAAAATTGGTGAGTATAAGAAAAATAATGATATCACTATTTTGCAAACCAATCGTTGGAATGAAATTTTAGAGCGTGCTGTAGGCAAAGGAAGTAAAGTAGGTTTAAGTGAAGACTTTATTACAAAGTATATGGACGCCGTGCATATGGAAAGTATCAATCATCAAAATAAAATAATGAATAGCTAGTTTGTACTTATAATTTTGTGCATACTATATATTAGAATTATAAAGTCTGTACTTCTCATTCAAACTAATAATCATTACTTAATGTAAACTATCCAAAACTTAAAGCATCATTCAATGAAAAACTGGAAAGTAAAATTTTCGTCTCAGACAGTATCTTTTTTCTTAGAAGGTAAGTTTGCTGCTATTGATAAAATGATGGACAAGGCGAATGCTTTTTACATTACAGATGAAAATGTATATGCCTTACATCAAAAAAAATTCAAAGGAAAGAAAACTATTGTCATTCCTGCTGGCGAAGAACATAAGCAACAAGCGACTGTAGATTTTATCATTGAAGCCTTACTTAATTTAGGCGCCACAAGAGAGGCAGTATTAATTGGTGTGGGCGGCGGCGTCGTAACAGATATGGTAGGCTATGTAGCAGGAATTTATATGCGTGGCGTAGCTGTAGGTTTTGTACCTACTACTATTTTAGCCATGGTAGACGCTTCTATTGGAGGTAAAAATGGTATTGATATAGGCTTGTATAAAAATATGGTGGGATTAATAAGACAACCCTCTTTTTTAGTATACGATATTGATTTTTTAAAAACCTTACCCAAACATCAGTGGGAAAATGGGTTTGCTGAAATAATTAAGCATGCTGCCATTAAAGATGCAGCTATGATGAAGGCTTTAGAAAGTCATGACTTATCTTATTATCAGAAAAACAAAAAGGCCTTACAGCTTTTAATTGAAAAAAATGTACAGATAAAAGTAAAAGTGGTTCAACAAGACGAATTCGAAAAAGGCGATCGCAAATTGCTGAATTTTGGACATACCCTTGGACATGCTATTGAAAACCAACATGCTTTATTACATGGTCATGCCATTAGTATTGGTATGGTCTATGCTGCTAAAATTTCTCAAGTTATAGAAGGCTTTAATGATACAGGTTTATTGGTAGATACTTTGAAAAAATACGGATTACCCACTAGTATGCGTTTTGATATTAATCAGGCTATGCAAATTATGCAGAAGGATAAGAAAAAGACGGGGGCTTCTATGCAATATGTACTACTCAAAAAAATAGGTAAGGCGGTGTATCAAAGCGTTCCTATGAAATCATTAGAAAAATTAATAAAATTGTATTCCTAAAATGGTTGCGATAGTTCATCCAAGTAAACTAAGTGGTTCGCAAATAGCAACAGCCAGTAAAAGCTCTATGCAAAGGGCTTGTGCTGCAGCATTAATACATATTGGAAAAACTATTATTCATAATCCTGGTCATTCAAATGATGATTTAGCTGCTTTGGATGTGATTCAGAAATTAGGAGCTACTGTAATTAGCCAAAAAACAGCAAGCGAAAAAACACATCCAATTTCTATTGAAGTGAACTCTAATGGTGTAAAACCTATTAGTCCTTCAATGAACTGTGGGGAAAGTGGATTAGGCATAAGAATGTTTACACCTATTGCAGCATTAAGCAATGAACTAATAAGTATTGAAGGCAAAGGGAGCTTGGTAAAAAGACCCATGCATTTTTTTGATGAGATATTACCATTAGTAGGCGTAAAAGTAAATTCACAGAAAGGTTTTTTACCTATACAAATTCAAGGACCCTTAGTGCCCACTAATATTACTATTGATGGCTCTTTAAGTTCTCAATTTTTAACGGGTATGTTGATGGCCTATGCAGCGACTGAAAAGCAGGATATTGAAATAAAAGTAATTGATTTAAAAAGCAAACCCTATATCGATTTAACATTAGCTGTTTTAAATGCATTTGGTTGGAAAGTAGAACATACCCATTATGAGAGCTTCCGTTTTTTAGCGCATGCGCCTTTGAAGCCTATTGTTGAATATACGGTGGAAGGAGATTGGAGTGGCGCTGCTTTTTTATTAGTAGCAGGTGCCATTGCTGGTCCTATTAAAGTAAAAGGTTTACAATTAGATTCTACACAGGCCGATAAAAAAATAATGGAAGCGCTTCATAGTGCAAAGGCAAATATAAAGCAAGAGGAAGAGGGTATTTTGATAGGCCCTTTATCATTTAATGAGCAGACTAATTCAAATGGTTTAATCGCTTTTGAATTTGACGCCACCGATTGCCCCGATTTATTTCCTCCATTAGTGGCACTTGCAAGTGTTTGTAATGGTGTTAGCAAAATAAAAGGAGTGAGCAGGCTTGCACATAAAGAAAGTGATAGAGGACTTACCTTGCAAACTGAATTTGCAAAAATGGGCGTTCAAATAGAATTAGTAGAAGATGAGATGCTCATACATGGTGGAACTATTATTCAATCGGCTACTGTTTTCTCTCAACACGATCATAGAATTGCGATGGCATGTGGCGTGGCTGCTTTAGTAGCAAATGGCCCCATTGAAATAACAGAGGCAGAGGCTATTAATAAATCTTATACCGATTTCTTTACCCATTTGCAAGAACTGGGTGCAAAAGTAGATATACAATAAATTTCTTACCTTGTAACAACGAAATAAAGACATGAACAAATTCGGAACCTTATTTACTGTACAAATTTTTGGCGAATCGCATGGCGCTTGTGTGGGCATTACTATAGATGGTTGTCCGGCAGGCTTAGCCTTGCAAGCCACTGATTTTGTGGAAGATATGGAGCGCCGCAAAGGAGGCAAGCAGAAAGGAACTACACCTCGTCAGGAAGATGATATTCCAATTTTTAAAGCAGGTTTATTCAATGATACAACCACAGGAGCACCTATCATGATGCTTTTTGAGAACAATAATACAAGAAGTGGTGATTATGAAAAACAACGCGCAGTGCCAAGACCAGGCCATGCCGATTTTACAGCCCATCATAAATTTGGCGGCTTTGAAGATTATAGAGGAGGAGGACATTTCAGCGGAAGATTAACAGCTGCATTGGTGGGTGCGGGTGTAGTGGCTAAAAAACTATTAAATGCGGGTCAACTAGAAGAAAAAATTAAGGTAGAAGCTACTATTATTAGTATTGGGGGAGAATCAGATGTAGAAAAAGGAATACAGAAAGCGATTGATCAAAAAGATAGTGTAGGTGGTATTGTTGAATGTGTGGTGAAAGGATTACCGATTGGACTAGGAGAACATTTTTTTAATTCAGTAGAGTCTTTAATTAGCCATGCTGTTTTTGCGATACCTGCTATTCGTGGTATTGAATTTGGAACTGGCTTTGCCGCAGCTTCTATGTTTGGTGTGGATCATAACGATGCCATTGTAGATGCTTCTGGAATAACTAAAACCAATCACGCAGGTGGTGTGGTAGGTGGTTATACCAATGGCAATGACCTTGTGTTTAGAATTGCTGTAAAACCAACTTCTTCTACGCCTAAAGAACAAGTAACCCTAAATTGGGAAACCAATGAACAAGAAACATTTTCAGTAAAAGGAAGACACGATTTATGCATAGCCCTTAGAGTGCCTGTAGTTTTGGAAGCAGTCACGGCCATTGTGCTTGCAGATTTAATGTTAATAGATCAAAAAATTCCAAGAATCATTAAAAAATAATTATTTATGGAAAGCGAATTTATATACCATATAACTACTTTAAAAGAGTGGGAAGCGGCTAGATTAAAAAACGAGTATATGCCTGTTAATTATGAGCAGGATGGTTTTATACACTGTTCTGTTGAAAAACAAATTCCAGGTGTATTAGATCGTTTTTATAAAGGTCAAACAGGATTGGTTCAACTTAAAATTGAAAAAGTAAAAGTGCAAAGACCTGTGTTATTTGAATTAGCAGAGGATTTAGATGAGTTATTCCCGCATATTTATGGGGCTTTAAACATAGATAGTGTAGTGGAAGTAAGCACTATTAGCTAATTACTTATTTAAATACATATAAATCTAGTTTTAAATAAAGCTTATTTTTTAAGCTTTTATAAAGAATACTCTATGAATATTAAATTAAGCTACTTATTTATTTTAGTATTCCCTCTACTCATTAGTATAAAAAATTTTGCTCAAAAAATTTATCCTACTAGTTTAACTACGATTAACTATTTGGATAGTGCTAATGTGAAAAAGTATCAAAAAAAAATCGATACACACCGAATTAAGATAGAATTAAATCATATTACAGGTATTGCTAGTTTTTATGGTGCTAGTTTTGAAGGTACTTTAACCGCAACAGGAGAGATTTTTAAAAATAGCAATTACACAGCCGCTTGTAATTTGTATAAGTTAAACACGCTAGTGCGTGTGACCAACATGCGCAATGGAAGGTCTGTGCTAGTTAGAATTAATGACCGTATGCACCCTAATATGCTAAAATTAGGAAGGGTAGTAGACCTTAGTACGGCTGCTGCCAAAAAATTACGTTTAAGTTCTAAAGGAATTGTCAAAGTAACTCTAGATGCTGTGGGTTATTCAAAAATCAACCCTAAAAAGCAGTAGACTATTCAAGGATAATCTTTAATTTACACTATCAAAAATACTTATTAAAAACACCTGTTTTTTAAAGTATACCATATTCTTAAATAATCAATTTTATAAAAATGCACTATAGTATGAAAAAAATAATTCTATTGCTCTTAGTATCTGTATCTAGTTTAACAGTTATTGGACAGGATACGGCAAGTATCAAGCCGGCTTCTATTGCTTTTAAAGTTGGTTTATTTAATTTTAAAAAAACACCCTTAACAGAGAATGCCAGCCAAACGGTTATTCAAGGTGGCTTGCAATATTTTAAAGGTATCACGCAGCATCTTGATTTAATGATGAATTTAGATTTTGCTAATTTTAAATATCCTTTTTATACTTCTTCTAAGCTTGGCATTGCTAAAAACAATGAAATGTATACTGCACTTGATGCAAGTTTAAATTATAAGTTATTGACTGATGAAAATAAATTAGTACCTTTTCTGAGCGCAGGCTTGGGAGTGGCTTCCATTAATAATGCTTATTATACTGCTTATGCGCCTGTAGGGCTAGGCTTACAAATTAAAGCTAAGCAAGGATCGTTTATAAATATACTCAGTACGTATAGGGCAGAAGCTTCTGCGCTTACTAAAATGCACTATAATCATTCAATAAGTTATTCCCTGCCTTTAAAACTAAGAGAGAAAAAACCGGTCATGTTACCTCCTGCCCCTGTGGTGGCGGACAATGATAATGATGGAGTGGTAGGCAGTGATGATGATTGTCCTAATGCATCTGGCCTAGTAAAATATCATGGATGTCCTGTACCTGATACAGATAGTGATGGTATTAATGATGAGAATGATAAATGTCCTACAGCAGAGGGAGCGATAAAATATAAAGGATGTCCTATACCCGATGTCGATAAAGATGGGATCAATGATGAAGCTGATAAATGTCCTACTCTGAAAGGATTGTCAAGGTATGAAGGTTGCCCTATTCCCGATACAGATAAAGATGGAGTGAATGATGAACAAGATAAATGCCCTAGCACTCCAGGCATTATGGGTAATAATGGATGTGCCGATGTACAACCAATCGTAAATCAAATCTCTTCTCAATTAAAGTTTGAGTCAGGCAAGGTGAAGCTGAGTAAGAAAGGATATCAAGGCTTAGATTCCTTGGTTGTCTTAATGCAAAATAATGCAAACATTACTCTAGGTATTAGTGGCCATACCGATAATACGGGCACGCTGAAAATAAATGAAAAATTATCGCTTCAAAGAGCCATGGTGGTTTCAAATTATTTAGTCAATAAGGGGGTAGATAAAAACAGAATGCGTCAAAAAGGATTTGCAGATACTAGACCCACAGCTGATAATAAAACATTGAAAGGAAGAGCTCAAAATAGAAGGGTAGACATTGAAGTTGTTTATTAATAAATAACTACTTCTCTTTCTAGTAAGATTTCAAATTTTGCAAGTACTGATTGAATAATTTCTTCCGAGAAATTATATATTTCAATACCTGGCCCATTATTGTAATGAACAATGACTAAGGATTGTTTTTCATAGCAACCCACATTACCTTTTTGTATGCCCTTCCAGCCACAGGCTTCAATTAACCAACCCGCAGCTATTTTATAGGTGTCATCTGTGATAGGGTAGGCAATTATTTTAGGAAATTTTGCTATCAATACTTCAAAGAAGTCCTTGGTAATAGTTGGGTTTTTAAAAAAGCTTCCAGCATTACCTAGTTTTTTAGGATCGGGTAGTTTCTCTGATCTAATTTGAATGACTGCATTTGAAATTGCTTCTACACTTGGTTGCTTATTATTTTTTTGATGTAGTACTTCTTTAATGGCGCCGTAATCCGTTCTAAAAATGGGTTGTTTTTGTAAAACAAATTGTACGGAACTAATGATATATCTTGTTTTTTCTATTTTAAATAAGCTAGTCCTATATCCAAAACCACATTCGCTATTTTGAAGTGTAATGAATTGGGAAGTATGGGTATCATAGGCTGTAACCGATTCTATACAATCCTTGGCCTCCACGCCATAGGCGCCAATATTTTGAATAGGGGCAGCACCTACAGTGCCAGGGATTAAACTTAAATTTTCTACGCCACCCCAACCTTTTTGAACACAGTAAATTACAAAATGATGCCAGTTTTCACCCGCACCTACTTCTAACAAAACTTCAGAGGCCGTTTCTTTTAATTTTTTAATGCCCATTATTTCCATCTTTAATACTATGCCTTCAAAAGTTTTCGTAAAAAGTATATTAGTACCTGATCCTAGCATTAAATAAGGAGTGTTTTTTTCTTTGGCCCATTGAATACTTTTCTCAATAGCCTCTATGGAATCAATTTTAGCAAAATAATTTGCTTTTTCATTGCTGCCAAAACTATGTAAATTTTGAAGAGAAGTATTTTCGGTAATTTCCATACTATTTTAATTAGGGTCAATATCTATAATAATACTAACCGATTTATACCTAGGGTGCACTTGCAGTAATCGTATATAATGTAAGAGCTGTTTTTTAGCTAGTTGTAATTGTTGTGGTTGTTTAGAAATTTTAATAGCTAGCTCCCATATATATTTATTACGCACCCTATTCACAATAGGTTGGGCTGGGCCTAAAACTGTTTTTTGAATCTCAGGGGTAAGTGAATGAAGGAAGTGGTTGGCTGCTTCTTCGGCAATATTATTTTCTTTGTGTTTAAATAGTAAACTCATGAGCCTACTAAAGGGAGGGTAGGAGAAATGTTTTCTATTTTGAATTTCAAAATTATAAAAGCCAAAATAATCATGTTGTTGAACGAGTTGCACAATAGGGTGCTGTAATTGACTTACTTGAATAATTACAGTGCCATTATCATTTTTTCTGCCTGCTCTACCGCTTACCTGTTCCATCATTTGAAAGGCACGCTCATTCACTCTATAATGATTAAAGTTGAGTAAGCTGTCTGCATCTACAATGCCCACTAAGTCTACATTTTCAAAGTCAAGTCCCTTTACCACCATTTGGGTACCTACTAAAATATCAATTTGTCTTTGTTCAAATTTTTGAATGAGTTGGTCATGCTCGTTTTTTCCTTTTACATTGTCTAAATCCATTCTTGCAACAATCACCCCTGGTAAAGATTGATTCAATTTTTCTTCAATCTGTTCTGTGCCAAAACTTTTTTGTTTAAAATTTTGTTTGCCACAAGCTTTACAGGTATTGACGATAGGGTAAGAAGCGCCACAATAATGACAAGAAAGTAAGTTCTTGGCTTTATGATAGGTAAGGGTTACATCACAATATTCGCAATGAGGTATCCATCCGCAGGTTTCACAAATTAAATAGGGGGCATAGCCTCTTCTATTTTGAAATAAAATAACCTGTTTTTTATTCGCAATCGTTTTTGAAATAGAAGCCAAGAGCTGAGGGGTAAGAATGGCTGTTCCAGCCGGTTGTTTTTTCGTATCAATTAATTCAATTTTTGGAAGTGCTCCTGTGCTGAATCTTTCATTTAAATAAGTATAGCCAAATTTCTTAGAGATTGCATTGAAATAGGTTTCCACTGAAGGAGTAGCAGAGCCAAGTACCACTTTTGCTTTTAAGTGGTTGGCATAGTATATAGCGGTATCTCTTGCCTGGTATCTAGGGGCAGGTTCTTGTTGTTTATAAGAAGGGTCATGCTCTTCGTCAATGACAATAAGTGATAAATTTTTATAAGGAAGAAAAAGGGCCGAACGTGCACCTAAGACAATTTTAATTTCACCAGACTTTACCTTATTCCAAATTTCTACTCTTTCATTGGGATTGAACTTGGAATGATATATAGCAATAGACCCCCCAAAATATTGTTTTAGCCTTCTAATCATTTGTGCCGTGAGTGCAATTTCAGGAAGCATATACAAGGCCTGCTTATTTTGCTGAATCACTTCATTAATAAGCGCTACATATATTTGTGTTTTTCCGCTGCCTGTAATACCATGCAATAAGCCCACAGGATGTGTAAGAAGTTGCGATTTAACGGAGCTCATGGCTTCTTTTTGTTTTTCGGATAAACTATGCAGTGCGGTATTGCCTGTATGGGGATCACTGGCCAATCTGTCTATTTTTCTTTTCTCAGCCACTAATATGCCTTTATCAATTAAGGCTTTTAATTGTGCATGAGTAGCATTGGCCTTTTCTAAAATAGATTTTTGTTGAACACTGCCTTCTATTTTTTCAAAATGTAAAAATGCTAGTAATAAATCTAATTGTTTAGGCGCTCTTGTCCATTCATTCAATAATTTTTCTAAAGCGGCCTCATTTTTATATTGAGCATGCAAGCTTATAAATATTTCTACTTTACTAGTATATTTATCTTTCATATTTTCCTGCACATAACAAATTCCTTTTTGAATGAGTTTATTAATAACAGGGTAGACCGATTTTTTATCAAGTAGTTTTTGAATTTCTAATAAGCTTAAGGTTTTTTTAATTTCCAAAGCTTCTGAAATTATATATTCAGCGTCACTTAAATTTTTGATATCTTCTTCTTGCTGTTCATTTAAAATAAAAACACTTTCACTAGATATTTTTAAATGACTAGGAATAGCTGCTTGCATCACTTCCCCCTCGGTACACATATAATATTCGGCCATCCACTCCCAAAGGGCCAATTGATGCTCATATACAATGGGGGCATCATCTAAAACGGAAAGTATGGGTTTAGGGGTAAAGGCTTCAGGCGCTTTACTACTTATATTTTTTACAATACCTGCGTATCTTTTATTAGCACCCAACATTACTTCCACACGCATGCCAATGGCTACTTCCTCCTGCATAGATGCAGGAATCATCCAAGTATAATTTTTGGGAAGTGCTAAGGGTATGATAATTTCTGCGTACATGATATAGGGTTGCAAAAATACACTATGAATTTGGATACTTTCTATATCTTCTCATGCCTTCTTCCATTTTTTTGAAAACAAGGTCTTTTAAGGCGTCCATTTGATCGAGGGTATAGCCATTTACTTCAACCGTTTCTAAATACACCACTCTATGCTTACCAGGGGTAAGTGTAAGAACACTACTAAAATGCATACGATCAACGGAATCAATCATGAGTACTGGTTGAATAGGAATATTCATTTCAATAGCTAATTTAAAAGCACCATTGAAAAAAGATTTTAAGGGATATGCTTCCGTCATGCTAAAAGTACCTTCTGGAAATATAAAAATGGATATATGTTTTTCTAAGGCCGCTTTTAAATTGAGTAAACTTTGGGCTCTTTTTTCAGCATCGCCCCTGTCTACCATAACCACCGCATGTCGATATATTAAACCAAACAAAGGAATTTTAGAGGATTCAAATTTACCTAAGGGTCGAATGGGTTGATGCTTTAATTGAACAATAGAGGGGATATCCATATAAGAATTATGGTTACCTACAAAAATATGCGCACGATTAAAATCATGGGGCGCTTCAAAAATTTCTGAATGTCGAACGCCCATAAAAAAGTATAAAATCTTACCCCAATACCTGCAGATAAAATAGACATGCTCGCTTAGTTTTTCTTTGCCGAAGGGAAGGGCTAAAAACATGGCTGTCACCGATAGGATAGTGAGTATTGAAAACAATACAATAACATAAAGGCAGTATATAAGCTGAACAGCTCTTTTAAGGATTTTCATCTGTCTGCTAATATAATAAAAAAGCCCCGAAAACCTAAAGAATCTAGGCCTTTAGGGGGTTTCTACCATATTTTTCATCATGTTGTGTTGCATCCAATCCTAACTCTTCATCTTCTTCAGTTACACGAAGTGGCATGATAATGCTTATAAATTTGAAAATCAAAAATGAAACTGTAAAGCTATAGGTTACCACCATTAACATTGCTTTTAATTGCGTCAAGAAAAAAGTAGGGTTACCATAAAATAAACCATCATTGCCCGCTGCATTCACGCCTTTTGATGCAAAAATACCAGTCATTAACATACCTACCATTCCGCCAATGCCATGACATGGGAATACATCTAAAGTATCATCTACTCTTGATAATTTAAATGCATGGCTAGCAATATTAGAAATTATAGCGGCCACCAAACCAATAAATATACTTTGAGGAATACCCACAAAACCAGCTGCTGGCGTAATGGCTACTAAGCCCACTACAGCACCAATACAGAATCCAAGTACAGATGGTTTTCTTCCTTTCATTACATCAAAAAACATCCAAGCTAAACCCGCTGCTGCAGCTGCAGTGTTAGTAGTAGCAAATGCATTAATCGCTAAGCTATTAGCACCTAATGCAGAGCCTCCATTAAATCCAAACCAACCAAACCAAAGTAAGCCCGTTCCAATTAACACATAAGGAATATTAGCTGGAGGAATTTCATGTTGTTCTAATTTAGAGCGACGAGATTTTAATACAATAGCACCTGCTAGGGCAGCACAGCCCGCACTAATATGTACGACTGTTCCACCAGCAAAATCGAGCGCACCCATTTTTAATAAAAATCCGTTTGGATGCCAAGACCAATGTGCTAATGGAGCATAAACTAATATAATAAACAGCACTATAAATAAAATATAAGAAGTGAATTTGATACGCTCTGCTACCGCACCTACTATAAGTCCTGGTGTGATAATGGCAAACATTAATTGGAATATGGCAAACAACAATAAAGGAATAGTCATCGCCGTACCACCTTGTAAACTAGGCGCTCCATTCACTACATCTTTAAAAAATATATGTGTCATTGGATTGCCAATAATTCCATTCATACTTTCGCCAAAACTTAAACTATAACCAAAGCTTATCCAAATTACCGATACTACACCTGCCGATACCATGCTTTTAATCATGGTAGAGATAATATTCTTACGGTGTACCATTCCACCATAGAAAAAGGCAAGACCTGGTGTCATAATAAATACAAGTGCAGTTGCGACTAAAATCCAGGCAATATCTGCTCCACTATAAGTACTATGATCTCCTTGAAAGCTAGGAAGCTGTGGTTCAAATAAGGCAAGTACTGCTACTATTAGTAAAACAATAAATGGAGCGGATTTTTGTACAACTTTATTATTCATTCAAAAGGAGTTAGTATTATAAAATAAAATATATGTAAATTCTATTGTAAAAGTACTTAAATATTATATCTAATAAATTCTAATACATACATATAAATATTTATAATATAAAATGAAAAAGCATGAATTTAACTAAAAGCCATGCTGGCATTCATTTTAGATAATTCACTAAGCTTGATTAAACAGGGAGATGTGGAAAAAAACTGAATATCTTCAGTTATGCCTCTTGAAAAAACAAACTGCTATCCTTGGATTCTAATAGAGAGGAGCCAGTTAAAAAGATATCTACTTTACGGGCACATTCACGGCCTTCACTAATAGCCCAAACAACTAATGATTGTCCTCGACGCATATCACCTGCGGTAAATACCTTAGCTATATTGGTTTGATATTGTTGTTCTGTTGCTTTCACATTTCCTCTTTCGTCTAATTCAACACCTAATTCTTCAATGATGCCGCTTGGGTCGGGATGTAAAAAGCCCATGGCAAGTAAAGCGAGTTCACAAGGAATTTCTCTTTCACTTCCAATTTTTTCGATAAATTTTGAAGGTCTTCCATCTGCACTTGAACTCCACTCTAGATCTACAATTTGCAATGCTTTTAAATTTCCTTTATCATCGCCAATGAAAGCTTTAGTGGCTACTCCCCAAATTCTTTCTGCCCCTTCTTCATGCGAAGTAGTTGTTTTTAATAACATTGGGTAGGTAGGCCAAGGCATATAATCGGCTCTTGATTCAGGAGGCTTAGGCAATAATTCAAATTGAGTTACCGATTTTGCATTATGTCTATTAGATGTTCCTACACAATCACTTCCTGTATCACCACCACCAATAACAATTACATTTTTTGAACTTGCCATTAAATCTTCTTCCTCAATTTCAATAGTGCTCACTCTTTTATTTTGCTGCTTTAAAAAATCCATGGCATAATGCACTCCTTTTAAATTTCTTCCTGGAATGGTTAAATCTCTTGGAATAGTAGAGCCTCCTGCTAATACTACCGCATGATAGTCGCGCATAATATCATTCACTCTTATATTCACCCCCACATTGGCATTGCAAATAAAACGAACGCCTTCTTCTTCTAATAAACTAATACGTCTTTCTACTACATTTTTTTCTAATTTAAAATCGGGAATGCCAAAGCGTAATAAACCCCCTGGTTTTGGATCACGCTCATACACAGTTACTTCATGACCTGCATAGTTTAGTTGTGCAGCTGTGGCAAGTCCTGCAGGGCCAGATCCAATGACAGCCACTTTTTTGCCAGAACGAATATTAGGTTTACGCGCTGTTACAAAACCTTTTTCAAAAGCAATCTCAATAATATGTTTTTCAATTTCTTCAATGGTTACTGCTGGCTGATTAATACCTAATACACAGGCACTCTCGCAAGGGGCAGGGCAAATTCTTCCAGTGAACTCAGGAAAATTATTGGTGGAAATTAAAATCTCATAAGCATCTTTCCACTCTTTGCGATAAACTGCATCATTGAATTCAGGAATAATATTGCCTAAAGGACATCCATTGTGACAAAAGGGTACACCGCAATTCATACAACGCGCCGACTGTTCATTTAACTTTTGCTCAGGTAGTAAGTTAATAAACTCGTTGTAATTCTTTTTGCGCTCCGTTACTGAAATTTTAGTAGGGAGTTCTCTCGTAAATTCTTTAAATCCTGTTGGCTTACCCATATTCTTTATTTACTTGCTACTAATTTTGATTTTTGTTTTGCCAATGCCTTTTTGTAATCAGAAGGAAACACTTTTACAAATTGTTTTAATTGATTCTCAAAGTCGGCTAAAATAAATTTAGCCACGGCGCTTCCTGTTTTATCAAAATGGGCTTGAATTAATTTTTTAAGCAAAACTTCATCTTCTTTGTCAGGGGCTTCTAATTCTACCATTTCCTTATTACATAAAACCTCAAAATTATTTGCTACATCATATACAAAGGCAATACCGCCACTCATTCCCGCTGCAAAGTTTCTTCCTGTTTTACCTAAAATAACGGCCAGGCCCCCTGTCATATACTCGCAACCATGATCACCTATTCCTTCAACTACTACTGATGCTCCAGAATTACGCACAGCAAATCTTTCACCGGCCTTACCTCTTATATAAGCTATACCACTAGTAGCTCCGTATAGTGCAACATTACCAATAATGATATTTTCTTCTGGAATAAAACTTGCTTTTTTATCGGGGTATACAATTAACTGCGCACCACTTAATCCTTTTCCAAAATAATCATTGGCATCCCCTTCTAATTCTAAGGTCACACCCTTGGTATTGAAGGCGCCAAAACTTTGTCCTGCCGTTCCTTTAAAATTAAAGTGAATGGTATCTTCTGCTAAACCTTCTGCTTTGTATACTTTCGTTATTTCATTAGATAAAATAGTGCCTGTGGTGCGATCTGTATTTTTAATAGGGAAGCTTGCTTTTACTTTTTCTTTCTTTTCAATGGCAGGTTTAGCTGCGGCTAATAATTGCCAATCCAAGACTTCAGACATTAAATGATCCTGTGCTTCTGTTTGGTATAAACCCACACCGGCTTCAGCAGGCTCTTTATATAATACATCGCTTAAATCTAAATTCTTATACTTCCAATGGTTAATGTTTTCACGCATGGTTAAGGCGTCTACCTGACCTACCATTTCATTAATTGTACGGTAGCCTAATTCCGCCATAATTTCACGCAGCTCTTCGGTAATAAATTCAAAGAAGCGCACCACATGGTCGGGGTCGCCTTTAAAACGTTTACGTAATTCAGGGTCTTGTGTTGCCACACCCACTGGGCAAGTATTCATATGACATTTACGCATCATAATACATCCTTCAACAATTAATGCAGCAGTGGCCACGCCCCATTCTTCTGCACCTAATAATGTAGCAATAGT
>Ga0208787_1000327_pt1 | contig 23633 bp, 24 predicted proteins | sample Wag4_2014_7_11_FD_187362 | JGI IMG/M metagenome (GOLD analysis project Ga0208787, IMG submission 187362) | Fresh water microbial communities from Ohio, USA - Utica-2 Time Series HT 2014_7_11 (SPAdes) (version 2) | ecosystem: Environmental > Aquatic > Freshwater > Water tank | place: USA: Ohio...
TCTATAGGCCTTCCGGAAAGAGTGTGCGCAAACTCTTCGAAGCCGAGGGATTTGAAACTTTACGAGATTCTTATCTGCCGCATTTTCCGGCAATACTCACAAAGCTTTGGCCAATACACCCGGCATATCTAGCTGTCTTTAAGAAGTCGGCACTGTAACGCCGCGTTCTTCGCGCGAATTTCGATTGATGCGACGCGCTGTTACTCAACCAGTGACTCTCAGTCGCCCTATGCGGTTGAAAGTCCTTTTTGTGATTAATTGCGTCAATTTCTCAATGTGCTTGTAAAAATTTCACCCGAATTTAACCTGCCAATGATTGACAGATAAATCTCTTCTACTTAAAAATTCTCCTATGAAATCCTTCGTCAGAATCGCAATTACCGCACTATTTATCTCAACCTTTTCAGCTGCTTCTCCAGCTCAGGCAGCAACGTGGCAAATGAATGAAGATGCGGTCACTTTAGGAATTAATGGTGCGTCTGCGCATGTGGAGAGAATGAATGGCGTAGACAGGGTTTGGCGTGCAGATGGAGCGCAGGGAACTGTCGCAAGCGATTGCAATGATGCCGGAGTTTGTACACCCGTGAGTCTTTCTGGTCGACTTGGTTTTGATTTCACAGTGGTTACTTTTCCAAATGGATCCAAACGGGCCTACTTCAAAGATATGGATCCACAGTCACAGCAGGTTTATTCAGCGCCATGCCTCGATGCAAACTGCACTGCGATAGGTACTCGCACAGCAACAACCGAAGAAATGAAGGTACCAACAAGCACTAAAGCTTGGGGAGTACCAGATGCAGTATTACTTCCAGATGGGCGAGTTCGAATCTATATTGTTGAAAGCCCAGTAATTGGTAAATGTCTAGAAAAGGTAGCTTCTTACATCTCAACCGATGGCGTGAGTTTTACTAAAGAGCCTGGTTGGAGATTTGAAAACGGTTATGTAGACACTGAGATTTTAAGAGCTAAGACCAACGACTACGTAATGATCATGGCGGATATCGCATGCACTTCTTCTAGAAAACAGCAATTATTTATGAGCACCTCTAAGGATGGGTTAAGTTGGAGTGCACCTGAAATGCTATCTACGGCTGGTTTGTTTGGTTTAGATCCAACAGGTTATGAAACTTCCAATGGAGTCTTTCGGATTTACTACACTAAATTTCCTGAGGCAAAAGGTGGAGATTACGTACTAGGTAGAGGAACACTTACCTATACCGCGGCTGCGTCGAAGAATCCCACAATTACTGCACCTTCAAGTGGCGCTAAAAAAACGATTAACTGCATTAAAGGTAAAACCACTAAGAAAGTGAGTGGAGCAAACCCTAAGTGCCCAAAAGGATTTAAACGAAAATAAGTTAAGCATTATTCATGTTTTTGATTTCATGGAAAGCCCATACTTGGGCGATGGTGTGATGGATCTGAGTAATGCCGAGTTAGAAAACTTTTCTGTAGTTAGTGAGCTACTTTTGCCTTTACCGGGCTATCTTCTTTACAAACTGGGCACAGTGCTGATTTGCCAATCCAATTTTCATTTGGCTTAGTTAAATCGGCATTCCATTCATGTCCACACTCAAGCAAATACGCTGGTCTAATTGTCATGCCTTGAGAATAGCAAAAATTAATTGGATTTGGAAGGCCGCGATTTATTCGTAAACGTGGACGATACTGGGATCGAACCAGTGACCCCCACAATGTCAATGTGGTGCTCTACCGCTGAGCCAATCGTCCTTAGGTAGCAGAACTATACAACAGCTAAATTAACGACCGAAATCGTCCTCGATACGCTCAATATCATCTTCGCCAAAGTATGTTCCGGTTTGCACTTCAATGAAAATAACTTCATTACTCCCGATATTTGCAATTCGGTGAAGTTGGCCTTGTGCAATCGAAACCGTGTCACCAGCAGAAAGCTTGCTCACTTTTCCTTCTAACGTTACTTCTGCACTTCCTTGAATGATGAACCAATGCTCAGCGCGCTTTTGATGGCGCTGGTATGACAGGCGCTTTCCTGGTTGTACGTAAATGCATTTGGTTTTATGAATCGAACTTTCTTGCAAGATTTCATAGCGACCCCATGGCCGTAGTGATTCATCTTGTGAACTCATTGTTGGATTCTTTCAGTTTTGTTCATGAAAGGACATACTTTTAAATAATGGAGGTGGAAACGGGATTTGAACCCGTGTAGAGGGATTTGCAGTCCCTTGCCTCGCCTCTCGGCCATTCCACCATAGAAAGACCGCCACTCTTATCTTTTACATTAGTAAAGATATGTAAGTGGCGGTGAATCAGAGCGGACGACCGGGTTCGAACCGGCGACCTGAACCTTGGCAAGGTTCCGCGCTACCAACTGCGCTACGTCCGCGTATTGCAGGGCAAAATCTATCGCATGAGTGCGTAAGAGCCAAAGCGAGTCGCTAACGACTAAGTTGTCCGCATGAACGCAGGGGTTGAGCCGATCTTTTGGATGGGTAATCGCTATGCAACCAATCTGCAGCTGGTGACGCACGACCCCCGAGAAATTACCGACGATGGTTTCTGGGCGATATCTATTTCATTTGAAGGTCAATGGACGTGTGCAAAGTTCGCAAACGTCGAGCAATCTGATTTTAAGATGGAAGTATCAGAGTTTGTTACTGACAAGTTTACATCTTCAATGAGCAAAGAGGATTACATTTCTTATGTATCCAGCATCCAAGAGGACATATCTAATGGTGAGGTTTATCAGGTAAATGCTTGTCGAATCTTGAGCGCTGCAATCAAACCTGAATTTTCTTTAGCTCCTCTTTTTTCTTCAATTCTAAATAACAATCCAGCACCGTTCGCTTCGTATCTTCGAATTCCTGGTCTTGAAATCGCATCGGCATCACCTGAGCTTTTCCTCAAGCGATCTGGTTCAAAAGTAACTTCATCGCCAATTAAGGGCACTCGGCCTTCTGGTGGATCTGATTTTGGAAGTAAAGATCAAGCCGAGAACATAATGATTGTTGATTTGATTCGAAATGATCTTGGACAGATTTGCAAAGATGGTTCTATCGATGTCCCGCGTTTATTGGCAATCGAAGTTCATCCAGGGCTAGATCATTTAGTTTCTGATGTGACTGGGCAATTAAAGGATGATTTAAATTGGCAGCAAATCATCGCTCCATTGCTTCCTCCAGGATCGGTGAGCGGTGCACCGAAGTCATCTGCTGTTCGGATAATTGCAGAACATGAAAATATTCGTGGTCCATATTGCGGAGCTATTGGTTGGATACAAGGGGATTCATGTGAACTAGCAGTTGCAATAAGAACTTTTTGGAAAGATGAGCACGCGTTGAAATTCGGAACAGGCGCCGGAATTACATGGGCGAGTGATCCGCAGGCTGAGTGGGAAGAAACAGAGTTAAAAGCTCAACGCTTAATTAAAATTGCGTCTGGAGAAATTTCATGAAGATTTGGTTAAATGATGCCCTTGTAGATGCGAATACGGTTGCTTTGACAAGCGACTATTGGCCTGATGGTTTTGGAGTATTTGAAACCATTAAAACTGTTGATGGAATTCCGTATGCGCTCAACAGACATATGAGAAGGGCCCTTGATGCAGGAGAGCGCATTGGTGTTTCCATACCAAATGAGGATCGCGTGCGCACTGCAATTGAATCACTACTCGCTGAAGTAAGGCACCCAGTAGGTCGGTTACGTTTACTTTTTAAGCAAGATGGAACTTTTCTGGCCGTACATAATCCCTATACGGAGATGACACATAACTTGAATCTATGTACTTATTCCGCGCGCGTAGATATCAAAGGCGTACCTAGTAAAACTTTTCCGTACACATCTCGGTTGGACATACTGCAAGAAGCTAAGTCGCGGGGTTGCGATGAAGCCGTTGTCATTAACAGCAATCACGACGTGTGCGAAGGCGCCGTTTCTAATCTACTTTTTTACACTAATGGCGAGTGGGTAACTCCGCCAATCGTGCAGGGCGTTCTGCCAGGAGTTATGCGCGCACTAGTAATAGAAAACTTGCCGGTTAAAGTCAGAAATGTGGACACCAATGGACTTTCACATGTACAGGCAGCAATTGTGATTTCTAGTTTGAAAATTGCTAGTGCCGTACACAGTATTGATGGGCGTGTAATGCCTGATCTGCAAATTAGTGAAATGTTTGCGCAAGAAATCCGAGAAATGGCAGTACGGACTTCGGTAGGCTAGGGGCATGTCCGAGATTTCAGTTACCGTTGATGGTGTTGTCGTCAACGTTGCGGCAGATCAAAAACCAACACAGATTTTTTCAGAGAGAAAAGATGTCGTTGTCTGCAAAATTAATGGCGAATTAAAGGATTTATGGACGGATCTGTCCTCCGGTGATGTCATTGAATCAGTAACGATTTCTTCTCCCGAAGGTCTTGCAGTTCTGCGTCACTCAACTGCGCACGTAATGGCCCAAGCTGTACAGAGCATTTTCTCAGGAACAAGACTCGGCATAGGTCCGCCAATCACTGATGGTTTCTATTACGACTTCGATCCGGAGCGTCCATTTAATCCAGATGACTTCGAAAAGATCGAATCAGCCATGCGGAAAATCATTAAGGATGGTCAGAGATTCAAGCGTCGTATTACTACCGAATCAGAAGCCCTCAAGGAACTCGCTCATGAACCGTATAAATGTGAATTAATTGGTTTGAAATCTGGCGCCGGCGATGAAGCAAGTGTCGAAGTTGGTGGCGCAGAGTTAACGATTTATGACAATCTTGGAAGAGATGGTCAACCAGTCTGGAGCGATTTATGTCGTGGTCCGCATCTTCCATCCACAAAATATATTCCGGCTTTTAAGTTAATGAGAAGTGCCGCTGCATATTGGCGCGGCTCTGAAAAGAATCCGATGCTCCAAAGAATTTATGGAACAGCGTGGCCAACCCAAGAAGAGCTAACTACTCACTTAGAACTATTGGCAGAGGCAGAAAAACGCGATCACCGTAGATTAGGTAATGAGTTAGATCTATTCTCTTTTCCAGAAGAAATTGGTTCTGGTTTAGCGGTTTTCCATCCCAAGGGCGGCATCATTCGCCGGGCAATGGAAGATTACTCGAGAAGCCGTCACGAAGAAGAAGGATACGAATTTGTTTATTCACCACACCTAACTAAGGCTGCATTATTTGAAACATCAGGTCACTTGGATTGGTATTCCGAAGGCATGTATCCACCAATGATCTTGGACGAAGAACATCACCCAGATGGAACAATCAAAAAAGCTGGACAGCAGTACTACATGAAGCCCATGAATTGTCCGTTCCATAACTTGATTTTCCGTGCACGAGGTCGCTCGTATCGCGAATTGCCGCTTCGCTTGTTTGAATTTGGAACCGTTTATCGTTATGAAAAATCAGGCGTAATGCATGGACTTACGCGTGCTCGTGGTTTCACTCAAGACGATGCTCACATTTATTGCACCAAAGAACAGATGCCTGCTGAACTAGATTCGCTTCTAACATTTGTTCTCAATTTGTTGCGTGACTATGGACTCAACGATTTCTATCTAGAGCTTTCAACCCGTAATCCCGAAAAATCTGTAGGTGAGGATAAGGATTGGACTGAAGCAACAGAGGCTCTTCGAAAAGCTGCAGAAGCGCAAAAACTTGAGTTAGTTCTAGATCAAGGTGGAGCAGCGTTCTACGGTCCAAAGATTTCCGTGCAAGCTAAAGATGCCATCGGTCGTACATGGCAGATGTCAACCATTCAAGTTGATTTTCAATTACCACAACGCTTTGAACTTGAATATTCAGCAGCAGATGGAACACGTCAACGTCCTGTGATGATTCACCGTGCGTTATTTGGTTCTATAGAAAGATTCTTTGGTGTTCTAACGGAGCATTACTCAGGCGCATTTCCGCCATGGCTTGCTCCTCAACAAGTAGTTGGTATTCCTGTTGCTGATGCTTTCGCCGATTACTTAGCCGATGTCATTACACAAATGAAGAAAGCGGGAATCCGCGCCGAACTAGATGCCTCCGATGATCGCATGCAGAAAAAAGTCCGTAATGCACAGATGCAGAAAATTCCATTCATGGTGATTGCAGGTGAAGAAGACCAAAAAGCCGGCGCTGTTTCATTTAGATACAGGAACGGCGAACAGAAAAATGGAATTCCAATCGCGCAAGCAATTGCGGAGATTAAAGACGCAGTATCAAAGCGAATTCAGGTATAACAGATGCATCTTGAAGGTGGTGCAGGAATTCCTGACGCGTGGTTACGTTTGTGGGCGCCTCATCGCATGGAGTACTTAAAGGGTGAAAACAGACCTCTTGAAGGAAATAGCGTTGCATGTCCGTTCTGCGCTATTCCATCAATGAGTGATGAAGACGGATTGATAGTTCATCGTGGCCACGAAGCGTATGTTGTCATGAACCTGTATCCATACAACGCTGGCCATCTTTTGGTCTGTGCTTACCGTCACGTTGCTGATTTAACTGATCTCACGGAATCAGAGCGAAATGAAATTTCTTTTTTAAGTGCGCAGGCGATGAAAACATTGCGTAGCGTTTCTAATGCTGCAGGTTTTAATCTTGGAATGAATCAAGGTGCAATTTCAGGTGCTGGTGTTGCCGAACATATTCACCAACACGTTGTACCTCGTTGGGGTGGAGATGCCAACTTCATGCCCATTATTGGTCAGACTAAAGTGTTGCCGCAGTTGTTAGCTCAAACTCGAAGCGACTTGGCTTCAGGTTGGGTTATCGACTAACTTCTTGAAGGTATTTCTTAACAATATCGATGCCGATGTTTTTCTCAATCCACACCGGAATCGCAGGAAAAAGTAGACCGGCGGCAAAAGAATCTTCGCCCATCACTGCCATGTGGTTTTTGTACTCTTCAACAAACTCGCTCACTAAAGTTTTATGCTCTGGTTCGCTGGGAATCACACTGGCAGGTGTTGTCGAGTAATCAATAATTTCTTGTGTTTCCAAACTTATAAGGGCGCACGGAATACCGGAATCATCGTGTAACACTAAGTACGGAGTAATAACTTGTTCGAACAAGCGATTCGCAAGTAACACTGCATCATCAAAATCGCCCTCGCCGCTCTCTAAGTTCGTAACCACAATTATTCGAGGTGTTTGAAACTCATCTAGAGCAGCCCAGTTTGTGGTTGTTTGTTCATCAACTCCAGTGTTTGGATTAACAACAAATATTGCTACATCCTCGGAGCCATCTGCCTTCGAGTTGTAAGTTGCCCCAAGCACCTCCGCTACGGATTCTGGGTGTGCACTTGCGTGCCCATACACGCGGATTTGCACTTCAAGACTAGGAGTTGGCATGACCTCAGCCTACGATGTACCCAATGATTAGCGAAGTTTTAAAACCAGCGGTCACGCGAATAATTTCGCCCGTGGCGCGATTCTTCCTTCGAATTGGTTTAACCCCAAATGCAGTCACTGCAATCGGAGCTTTATGTGTTCTAGCCAGTGCGTTCTACTTCTTCCCGAGGGGAGATTTTTTCATCGGAACAATGGTCATCACTTTCTTCATATTGAGTGATTTATTCGATGGTGCAATGGCAAGAATCAGTGCAGCGGGCTCAAGCAAATGGGGCGGTTTTTTAGATTCAACGGTTGACCGAGTTTCAGATTCCGCAGTTTTGTGTGCGATAGCAATTTATTTGATTCAAGAAGATGATCAGTTATCAATTGTTTATTTAGTCTGCTTGATTACTGGAATGTTGATTCCCTACATTCGCGCAAAGGCTGAGAGCATGAATATCGAGTGCAGCGGAGGAATCGCCGAGCGTACTGAACGCGCAATAATCGTTCTGGTAGGAACGGGGCTTCATGGGCTGGGTGTTCCTTATGCTTTAACAACTAGCGCTTGGATTCTTGCAATACTCGGAATCATTACAACTGTCCAACGATTAATCATTGTTAAACGCGCCGTAAACATATGAAGGAAAGTTTTGTTGCTTGGGCCTACATTCTGGCCTGGAGATTAATACGCGCACTCCCTGAGTCATTGGCGTATTCGCTCTTCGACAAAGGTGCACGGTGGATCGTTAAGCGCAATGGAAAGAGTGTTAAACGTTTAAAAAGCAACTTGGCAAGAGTCAAGCCAGGAATCTCACAAGCAGAACTGCAGTCTCTACTCGAAGAAGCATTTGCCTCGTACATGAGGTATTGGTGTGACACATTTAGATTCCCAAATTGGGATAAAGTTCGCATTAATTCAACAGTTACGGTTACTCGAGAAAACTTACTATTAGATGGAATAAAGAGCGGCAAAGGAGTAATTGTTTCACTCCCTCACGCGGGCAACTGGGATCATGCAGGAGCTTATTTCTGTCTCAAAGGAATTCACTTAGTTACGGTTGCCGAAAGACTTAAACCCGAGAGATTATTCATCGAGTTTCTGCATTACCGACAAGCCATGGGTATGGAAGTTCTTGCATTAGATTCAAGATCAATCGCAACATTGGCGCAAAGGTTACGTGAAGGTCATTTGGTTGCCTTGGTTGCTGATCGGGATCTTTCAAAATCGGGAATTGATGTGCAGTTCTTTAATCACCCAGCACGCATGCCTGCTGGCCCTGCCGTGTTAGCCATAAAGACCGGCGCAGTACTTCTTACTGCATTTGTTCATTACACAAAACGTGGAATCCACATAACCTTTGATGAAATCGAAATACCGAGCAACGGCACTCAAGAAGAGAAAATTTCGTATCTAGTTCAGAAATCAGCTGATAACTTCGCACGCGGGATTGCCGATTTTCCGCAAGATTGGCACATGCTACAAAGAATTTGGATTGATGAAGATTTCAAGGAGCGAATGTAATGCTTACTCGTTCACTTAAAATTGGAATCGTGTGTCCTTATGGATGGGATACACCAGGAGGCGTGCAAAACCATGTTCGTGATTTAGCGGAGTATTTGATTGCAGCTGGACATGACATATCAGTTCTGGCACCTGCCATTGATGAAAGCAAGCTTCCTGATTATGTAACAAGTGCTGGCAAACCAATTGCGATTCCATATAACGGAGCAGTCGCTCGAGTACTTTTCGGTCCAATTGCGTTTGCCCGAGTTCGTCAATGGATTTCACAGGGTGATTTCGACATTCTTCATTTACACGAACCAGCAATTCCTTCTATTTCACTTCTAGCGTGTTGGGCTGCAGAAGGTCCCATGGTTGGAACTTTCCACGCAGCAGCAAAGAGACAGAAAGCTATTTTCGCAATTGGACCAATTCTTGAACCTGTCATTGAAAAACTCTCTGCACGCATTGCAGTTAGTGAAGCAGCTCGAGCAACATTAACTGAACACCTTGAAACCGATGCAGTAGTTATTCCAAATGGAATTTATGCTGATCGATACAGAGACGGTATTGCGCAAGAGCAGTGGCAGGGAAACACTCTGGGATTTATCGGCAGATTTGAAGAACCACGAAAAGGACTCTCTATTTTAGTTGATGCGCTGCCAATCATCTCTCGATTCGCACCAGATGTTCGTGTTCTAATTGCCGGACCAGGAGATCCAAAGGATGTTATTGAATCCATAGATCCACAACTTCGTTCGCGGTTTACTTTTCTTGGAAGAATCTCCGAACAAGACAAGGCCAACTTTCTTGCTTCAATATCACTCTATGTTGCGCCAAATACTGGGGGAGAGTCATTTGGAATAATTTTGGCAGAAGCTTTGGCCGGAGGCGCCACAGTGGTTGCAAGTAACATTCCAGCTTTTGATTCACTCTTAGACCATGGAAAGTGTGGCGAATTGTTTGAGTCGGAGAGTTCGACAGATCTTGCTAAACGAGTTATTGATTTGTTGCGTGATGACGAACGTCGGATTGCATTAGGTGTAGCTGGAAAAAAGCACGCTCAACAATTTGATTGGAAAGTTGTAGCCGATCAAATCTTTTCAATTTATGAGATGTCACTAGTAAGCGGTGAAAAGGTTCGACTAGCCTCAGAGCATCGTTCATGGAGCAAATTTATTGGCCGCGATTCAAAAGGGGGTGAATAGATGAGAGCTTTAGTATTTGTAGGCATCTTCCTCATAGTTGTCATCTGGTATTTAACCTTCCTTGCAACTCGCTTAGATCGTCTGCATCATCGTGTTGAAACAAGTTGGGCCAACTTAGATGGATTGTTGCAACGACGAGCAGCGGTTGCACTTGAAATTGCTCGAAGCGAGATTGCTGATCCGGCGTCGGCAATGCTTTTAACTGCGGCTGCATACCAAGCAAGAGAGGCCAGCATCGAAAATCGATCTGCAGCCGAAAGCGGATTATCCGGAGCATTAGGGCTCTTACTTGCGGATGGACAGAGTAGTGAGCGGCCGGCAGAGGTTGTTTTGCTCCGTGAGTTATCGGCATTAACTGACAAAATCAGAATTGCTATTTCATTGCACGTTGATGCTGTGGCTAGAACCCATTTAGTGCGTAGCAAATTTATAGTCCGAGTTTTTCGCTTAGCGGGTACTGCACCTTTGCCAATTACCTATGAGTTTGAATCTGATGTTCTCTAAATCCAAAACTCTCCTTGTGCTAGCTGCATATATTTCTGTGCTGAGCACAGCAGGGTGTGCATCTATTACACAGAGTGTTTCAAATTTGGTTTCTGATCCGGTACAGACGAATGTATTAAGTGGTCGCGAAGGAGAAAATGGTCCTGTCTTAGTTGTGAAGATAGATGACACACGATATGCACGACCACAGGTTGGATTGGAGTACGCAGACGTTGTTTATATTGAACAAGTTGAAGGTGGTCTAACCAGATTAGCCGCAGTATTCTCTTCAACAATCCCAGCCCGAATTGGACCAGTAAGAAGCGCACGCATTAGCGATATTGAATTGTTCGCACAATATGGTCGGGTTGCATTTGCCTACAGTGGAGCACAGAAAAAATTACTCCCTGTTATTGCAGGAGCAAATTGGTCGGATGTAGGGGCAATGCGCAGGGGCCCTATTTTTTATGAAACCGATCCAAATCGAAACCAACCATTTGCGATGATGCTGAATGCTCAAACACTCATGGCAAATGAAGTGAGCAAGGGCACGGTGATTGACTCAGCTAAAAATGTGGGATGGAGTTTTTCAAAGAAGTTGGAGAATGAAGGAATCGAAATCTCAGATGTGACGATGTATTGGCCAACACAGAAATATTCGGCTACGTGGGATCCCACCACCAGCCGCTGGTTGTTAAGTTTTGATTCGCAACTAAATTTATCTGATCGCGGTGAAAATCTTGGTCCAACCACATTGGTGATACAGCTGGTTTCAATAACGCCATCTGAATACGGCGATAAGTTCGGTGGTAACACACCATTTTCTGAAACGGTAGGAACAGGCAAAGGTTACGTGTTACGCGATTCCACTGTGATTGAAGCAACATGGAATCGACCGGATCCTTTATCTCCAACAACGTGGAGCGATGCAAGAGGGGCGGAAGTTAAGTTCGCGCCGGGACAAGTGTGGGTAGCTTTAACGGATAAAGAGCCAGATTTCACGCGCAAAGTAGCGAGCGCACCATCTTCAACTTCAAAGTAGTATTACCCTCCTATTCATACAGGGAGTTGTAATGGCACAGGAAAGCGGAACATCTCGCGTCAAGCGCGGCATGGCAGAAATGCTTAAAGGTGGCGTCATCATGGACGTCGTCAATGTTGAGCAAGCAAAAATCGCCGAAGATGCTGGTGCTGTTGCTGTTATGGCACTCGAAAGAGTTCCGGCAGATATTCGCGCACAAGGTGGAGTAGCTCGCATGTCAGATCCTGACATGATTGCAGCGATTCAAGCCGCGGTTTCAATTCCAGTTATGGCAAAAGCGCGCATAGGACACTTTGTAGAAGCTCAAATTCTTCAGAGCTTAGGTGTGGATTACATTGATGAATCAGAAGTTCTTACACCAACTGATTACACAAATCACATCAACAAGTGGGATTTCACTGTTCCATTTGTATGTGGAGCAACAAATTTAGGAGAAGCGCTTCGTCGCATTAATGAAGGTGCGGCCATGATTCGCTCAAAGGGTGAGGCTGGCACCGGCGATGTTTCAAATGCAATGACACATATGCGCCAAATCGGTGGAGAAATCCGTCGCCTTACTTCAATGCGCGAAGATGAACTCTATGTGGCGGCCAAAGAGATGCAGGCTCCATATGATTTGGTTAAAGAAGTTGCAGCAAATGGAAAACTCCCAGTGGTTCTATTCACTGCCGGCGGAATAGCAACTCCAGCCGATGCTGCTCTGATGATGCAGATGGGTGCCGATGGCGTTTTCATTGGTTCTGGAATATTCAAATCTGGAGATCCGAAACGACGTGCAGAAGCTTGTGTAAAAGCAACCACTTTCTTTAACGATCCAAAAGTTGTTGGTGACGCTTCACGCGGACTTGGTGAAGCAATGGTTGGAATCAACGTTGCTGATCTTCCAGCCCCACATCGACTCTCTGAACGCGGCTGGTAATAAAAAACTTGCGTGTTGGCGTTTTAGCTTTACAAGGGGATTTTCGCGAGCACATTATTGCTCTCACTCACTGCCAAGTAGAAGCTACGGAAGTACGCAGGGTTAGCGAGCTAGAAAAAGTAGATGCCCTCATTATTCCTGGGGGAGAATCAACAACGATTGTTTCTCTTGCCAAAACATTTGAAATATTTGAACCCATCAAAAAACGGATTGCATCAGGCATGCCAACGTATGGATCTTGTGCCGGAATGATCATGTTGGCGGATCACATAGTCGCTGCTAAAGATGGACAGGAAACTTTTGGTGGAATTGACATTACTGTACGACGTAATGCTTTTGGCCGACAGGTTGATTCTTTTGAAACTGATATTTCGGCACCTGCAATTTCCAGTTCACCAATACGTGCAGTATTTATAAGAGCCCCTTGGGTTGAAAAAATTGGGAAAGACGTTGAGGTTTTAGCTAATTACGAAGGATCCGATGGCGTGGCCCACCCTGTTGCCGTCCGCCAAAAACATTTGTTGGCCACAGCATTTCATCCTGAAATTACGGAGGATCACAGCGTGCATCGTTATTTCCTGGAGAAAGTCTGCAAGTAAGGCTTGAGTAAATTGCGATAAAGTAAGGCATTCGTTACAGGAACTATCAGGTGAGGTGTTAAATGTCCGGCCATTCCAAGTGGGCGACTACGAAGCATAAAAAAGCCATCATTGATGGACGTCGTGCTAAGAATTTTGCAAAGTTGATTAAGGCAATTGAAGTAGCTTCCCGTAATGGCGGACCAGACATGGATGGAAATCCCACACTCTTTGATGCTGTAACAAAAGCAAAAAAGAACTCTATGCCTGCTGACAATATTGAACGCGCAATAAAGCGAGGCGCTGGACTTGAATCTGGTGGAGCTGATTGGCAGACGATTATGTATGAAGGTTATGGGCCGCATGGAGTCGCAATCATGATCGAATGTTTATCAGATAATCGAAATCGTGCGGCCTCTGAAGTTCGCGTGGCCGTTACAAGAAATGGTGGATCAATGGCTGATCCTGGTTCTGTTTCTTACTTGTTTCATCGCAAAGGATTAATCGTTGTAAATAAAGCTTCTAGTGCAACCGAAGAATCGATTCTCGAAGCAGTTCTAGAGGCGGGCGCCGAAGAGGTTAAAGACAATGGCGATACATTTGAAATTATTTGCGAAGCCAGCGATTTAGTTGCAGCCCGAACTGCTTTACAAAACGCAGGTATTGATTACGAATCTGCAGACTCATCCTTCATTCCATCTATGACCATAGATTTAGATGCCGAGTCTGCGATCAAAGTATTCGAACTTATCGATGCGATTGAAGAGCTAGATGATGTTCAAAATGTCTTCAGTAACGCAGATGTATCAGATGAAGTAATGGCGAGCCTGGCTTAATTTTTTAGCCGCTTCTCATAGGCTTGCGCTATGCGAGTGCTAGGAATTGATCCAGGTCTGACTAGATGCGGAGTGGGCATCGTCTCTGGGGTTTCAGGATCTTCTCTGACGTTAGATGGCGTTGGTGTCATCATGACTGATACAGCTATAGATCTAGACTTGCGATTACTCGAACTCCATTCGCGCATGACGGAATGGGTTCTTAAATACTCTCCTGATGTGATGGCTGTAGAAAGAGTTTTTTCTCAACACAATGTACGCACGGTGATGGGCACAGCACAAGCTGCAGGAATCGCACTTTTGGTTGCTGCACAAAACAATATTCCAGTTTTTCTACACACACCAAGTGAAGTAAAGGCTGCAGTAACCGGTTCCGGGCGAGCAAATAAATCTCAAGTTTCGGAGATGGTTAAGCGATTATTGAATCTGAAAGAGATTCCTAAACCAGCCGATAGCGCCGATGCACTAGCACTAGCTATCTGTCATATTTGGCGCGGTGCGGGCGAATCAAAAATTAAAATCGCTTTGGCCGCCGAGAAGAAAAGATTGGCAACTCTTAGATGATTGCCACTTTAAGCGGAACTGTTAAGTCGCTCTCACCAGATCGCGCAATTATCGAAGTTGGTGGAGTGGGAATGAGTGTTTTAATCAATGCCCACACAAGTGCGGCGATGACCCTTGGTGCGCATGCAAATCTTTATACATCTCTTGTTGTCCGCGAGGATTCGCTGACTCTATTTGGATTTAGTGATGAACCTTCGCGGGTTCTCTTTGAATTAGTACAAACCGTTTCTGGAATTGGCCCCAAAGTAGCGCTCTCAATTCTTGGCGCACTCACTCCGTCAGAGTTGGCGCACGCTGTAAATACTGAAAACATTTCAGCTATTGAAAAGGTTCCGGGAATTGGTAAAAAGGGAGCGCAAAGATTAATTCTTGAGCTTAAGTCGAAGATAAGCGATTTTTCACAAGGAACATATACGCGATCTCATCAACCAGTTTGGCGAGAGCAATTAACAAGCGCGCTTGTCTCTTTGGGCTTTTCGGCAAAGGATTCTGATGATGCAATTAACTCGGTTCTCTCTGAGATTTCGCAGGAGAACATTGCACAGATGGAACTTGGCGAATTACTTAAACTTGCTCTACAGAGTGGCAAAAAATGACATCAGATGATCGCCTAATTACACCTGCACTTCGAAGCGATGACGGCGCAGCGGAGAACGCGCTACGTCCGAAAACTTTGCAAGACTTTATTGGTCAAGATCGAGTCCGCCAGCAAATAGATGTATTGCTCAGCGCTGCACGAAAACGCGAAAGTGCTGCTGACCACATTCTTTTATCTGGCCCACCTGGATTAGGAAAAACTACTCTTGCCTTGATTTTGGCGAGTGAAATGAATACGCCTATTCGTGTGACGAGTGGACCAGCGATTACTCACGCGGGCGATCTGGCTGCAATTCTTTCTTCACTCGTAGAGGGTGAAATTCTCTTCCTTGATGAAATACATCGCTTGCCTCGACCAGCCGAAGAGTTGCTATACCTTGCCATGGAAGATTTTCGAGTAGATGTTGTTGTTGGAAAAGGTCCAGGAGCTACCGCCATTCCTTTGCAACTTCCTCGTTTTACATTAGTAGGTGCAACCACTCGAGCAGGTTTGCTACCAAGCCCATTGCGAGATCGATTCGGATTCACAGCTCATTTAGATTTTTATGACGAAAAAGATTTAGCAACAGTGATTTCCAGAAGTGCAAAATTGCTTGGTTTAACAATCGATGCGAAAGCAATTGATGAGATTGCTGGCCGTTCACGAGGTACACCGAGAATTTCAAACAGATTACTTCGCCGGGTCAGAGATTTCGCGCAAGTTCAGGGTGGCAATGTTTTGTCACATCAGCATGCGATGGCAGCCCTCGAAATGTATGAAGTAGATGAAAAAGGTTTGGACAGACTTGATCGAGCAGTTCTGTCAGCACTTATCGAACGATTTAATGGCGGACCAGTTGGTTTATCTACCCTTGCAATTGCGGTGGGAGAAGAGACTGAAACTGTTGAATCTGTTGCTGAACCTTTCTTGGTAAGAAATGGATTTATGGCACGAACCTCACGCGGTCGCATTGCAACGGCTTTGGGATGGACCCATATTGGGCGCACGCCGCCTGCTGACTTAGCGCCGACTCCGGGCCTTTTCGACACACCAGATATTCACGCCTAGACTCTGCACTTATGTCTACATCGAATAAACCAGTAAAAAACTCCACCCGACCAGGGCGCACCTTGGTGGTCCTTGCCTTGATTCTGCTCTCCTTAGTTGCAGCTGTCTTTATTTCAGGTGCCACATCAGTTCGTCTGGGACTCGATCTTCGCGGTGGAACAAGTGTGACTTTGCAACCTCGAATTGCACCGGGTGATGATGGCAAAGTTACTGCTGAAGCAATCGATCAAGCTGTATCAATTATTAGACAACGCGTTAATTCATTAGGAGTTGCAGAAAGCGAAGTAGCTGCGCAAGGTAGCGGAACGAATCGCCAAATTATTATTTCGATTCCTGGCGACACTGGTCGTCGCGTTGTAGAACTAGTTGGCCAAACTGCCGAACTGCGCTTTAGACAAGTGCTTGCAACTGCCGCAGGAACACCATCAGATGCTCCAACTGATCCGACTGCTACACCCGCAGCAGCTGTCACTCCAGAGTTGAATGCACAATTCGCGGCTCTTGATTGCACGAAACCAGAGAATCTTCAAGGCACAGGTACGGACAATGCCGATAGCCCGATCATCGCTTGCGATAGAACCGGTGGAGCAAAATATATTCTTGAGAAGGCCGAAGTTTTGGGACGACAAGTTTCTAAAGCAACTGCAGGAATTGATCAACAAGGTGGTAATGCCTGGTTTGTTTCTCTAGTTTTCAATGGCGAAGGCACAAAGGCTTTTAGTGACATTACTACTCGGGTGACTTCTTTACCTGCTCCACAGAATCAAGTGGCTATTGTTCTAGACGGATTAGTTGTTTCTGCTCCGCGAATTAATGAGCCAATCCCATCGGGTAATGCACAAATCACCGGTTCTTTCACTCAACTAGAGGCAAAAGATTTAGCAAACGTACTTAAGTACGGCGCTTTGCCTCTCGCATTTGATCGAGGTGAAATTCAACAAGTTTCTCCAACTCTTGGAGCAGAACAGCTAGATGCAGGATTGCTCGCTGGTTTATTGGGCTTTCTCTTAATTTTCCTTTATTCACTTTTGTACTACCGAGGGTTGGGTTTGGTTTCCGTAACTTCTCTACTCGTTGCAGGTGCACTGGTTTATATGTCCTTCTTACTTCTCGGTAAATGGATTGGCTTTACGTTGACGCTAGCTGGTATTGCTGGAGCAATCGTTGCAATTGGTATTACTGCTGACTCATTCATCGTTTACTTCGAGCGTATTCGCGATGAAGTTCGTGATGGGCGCTCACTTCGATCTGCCGTAGAAACTGGCTGGACCAAAGCACGACGAACTATCGTTGTTGCCGACTTTGTTTCAATCATTTCTGCGATTCTTTTATACATCTTTGCAGTCGGTGGCGTGCGCGGCTTCGCCTTCACTTTGGGACTCACAACGCTGGTAGATCTACTTGTTGTCTTCGGTTTTACTAAGCCACTGACAGTGTTATTGGCGAGAATGAAGTTCTTCAATTCGGGCCACTCTCTCTCTGGAGTTTCCGCAAAAAGTTTTGGCAATGTATCCCATGTAGAAAAGGAGGCATAAGTAATGTCTAAGTTTTCAGGATTAGGCGCTCGTCTGCATTCGGGTGAAACCTCAATTGACTACATTGGCAAGCGTCGCCGTTGGTATGCAATTTCAGGGCTTCTAGTAATTGTTTCCATCGGAGCGCTCTCCTTGCAAGGTTTGCACCTCGGCATTGAATTCAAGGGTGGATCTTCTTACACGGTTACCAAGGCTGGTGCGTCGATTGCACAAGCTGAATCAGCTCTTCAAAGTGCTGGCATAACTGGAGAAAAAATTATTCAAAAAGTTGGAAATGATAAAATACGTGTTCAAACAGGTTCACTTACGAATGCAGAATCCAATGCTGTACAAGATTCCCTGGCAGCTACTTTTGCAGTAGCAGTTGACTCGATAGACACTCAGATCATTGGGCCTTCATGGGGTAAAGAAATCACGCGCAAAGCCTTATATGGCTTGATTGGATTTCTCATCGTTGTCATTTTGTACCTGGCAATGGCTTTTGAACCCAAGATGGCACTTTCAGCCATTATCGCGGTGATTCACGACGTTTTCATCACTGTTGGTATTTATGCTCTCGTTGGTTTTGATGTTACGCCGGCAACGGTAATTGGGTTTTTAACTATTTTAGGATATTCGTTATACGACACGGTCGTCGTCTTTGATCGAGTTCGAGAAAATACTAAATCGATTACATCTACATCTAAAATGACGTATTCGCAGGCGGCTAATCTCGCGGTAAACCAGACTGTTGTGCGTTCAATTAACACAACTATTGTTGCTTTGATTCCTGTGGGATCAATTCTCTTTGTTGGAGCAGGTCTGCTCGGAGCTGGAACCCTCAAAGATCTTTCTTTGGCTCTTTTCATTGGTTTGGCTACGGGTGCTTATTCATCCATCTTCATCGCGACTCCATTATTGGCATCAATGCGCGAACGTGAACCAGCTATGCAAGCGTTATCTAAGCGAGTGCACGCTCGTTCCGGATCACCTGCATCCGCATCCGTAACAACAAGTGCAACATCTGCACTTGTCACAGAAAAACGCGGACCACGCAACCAACCAAAACGTAAAGGCCGCAAGTAAATTTATTTGCGTCCCAGATGGACACACTTTTAAAGCCTCTGATTAGCTCTTTACAGGAGCACGATCCAAAGTCTGATGTCGCAAAAGTAGAGAAAGCCTATGAAGTAGCTAAAGCTGCGCATCTTGGGCAATTACGTAAATCTGGTGATGAATACATTACTCATCCAGTTGCAGTTGCACAGATTCTCTCAGAGCTAGGTTTGAACGATTCAACAATCATCGCCGCGCTTTTGCACGACACAGTTGAAGATACTCCTTACTCATTAATCCAATTAAAGAGTGATTTCGGAGATGAAATTTCTTCGCTCGTGGATGGCGTAACAAAATTAGATAAATTAAGTTACGGACCTACTGCCGAAGCAGAGACCGTTCGAAAAATGGTTGTTGCAATGTCGCGAGATATCAGAGTTCTCGTCATCAAATTGGCCGATCGCTTACACAATGCTCGCACATGGAAGTATGTAGATACACAGAGCGCTGAACGCAAGGCCCGAGAAACCCTAGACATCTACGCCCCACTTGCCCATAGGTTGGGAATGAATGCGATCAAGTGGGAGTTAGAAGATCTTTCATTTGCTGTTTTAGAACCTAAAAAATTCGAAGAGATTTCAAGACTTGTTGCCGAACGAAGTCCATCACGGGATGCGCTTACTTCTCAAGTAATCAAAGAGGTTGAAGAAGATCTAGCTAAGGATTCGATTGAGGCAACAGTTACTGGACGAAAAAAACATTACTTCAGTGTCTATCAAAAGATGGTTGTCCGAGGTCGAGAATTCAATGATATTTACGATTTAGTAGGAATTAGAGTTCTGGTTAATGATGTGAAAGATTGTTACGCGGTATTGGGATCTATTCACGCGAGATGGTCACCAGTACCAGGCAGATTCAAAGATTACATTGCTATGCCCAAATTTAATTTATATCAATCACTTCATACGACAGTGATTGGTCCAGATGGCAAAGCAATTGAGATACAGATTCGTACTTTCGAGATGCACTCTCGTGCTGAGTTTGGAATCGCTGCGCATTGGAAATACAAGCACGGTACAGATACAAACTCATCGTCTCCACAGATGCTCTGGCTCAGACAGCTACATGAGTGGCAGAAAGAGACTGAAGATCCATCAGAATTTTTGGAAGCGCTGCGATTTGATCTTGGCACTCCTGAAGTTTTCGTCTTTACGCCGAAGGGGAGCGTTGTTGCTTTACCTGGTGGTTCAACTCCAGTCGATTTTGCTTATTCAGTTCACACGGATGTTGGAAATAGATGCGCTGGTGCGAAAATCAATGGCCGCTTAGTTCCTTTGGATACTCGATTAAATAATGGAGATGTCGTTGAAGTTGTAACGAATAAGAGTGAATCAGCAGCGCCATCTCGTGATTGGTTGAACTTCGTCAAGAGTCCACGTGCTCGATCAAAGATTAAAGCGTGGTTTAGCAAGGAACGACGCGAAGAAGCCATTGAAGCTGGACGCGAATCAATTGCACGTCAGATGCGCAAAGCTGGATTGCCTCTGCAGAAGATATTTGCAGGCCACGCACTTCTTGAGCTTGCACATGAGTTGAGATATCCAGATATCTCGGCGCTGTATTCCGCTGTTGGTGATGGTCATGTTTCTTCGGCTGCGATTATTGACAAGCTAGTTCAATTTATGGGCGTTGAAGATTCACACCCTGAACCAACGATGGATTTTGTTCCTGGGGGAGCACCAGTTGCTAAACGTTCGAGCAGTGCAATCAAAGTTGAAGGCATTGATGATGTTCTAGTGAAGCTCGCCCGTTGTTGCACTCCAGTACCTGGAGATCCGATTATGGGATTTATTACCCGCGGCAGTGGGATATCGGTTCACAGAACTGATTGTGTTAATGCTGACGATCTTCGAATTCATCAGAGTGATCGAATTGTTGCAGTGAAGTGGTTAGAGGGTGCCTCAAGTTTGTTCCTCGTTAATATCCAAGTTGAAGCATTAGACAGAGCTCGATTATTGGCGGACGTGACTCGCACGTTATCTGAGCAGCATGTAAACATCCTGAGTGCAGCAGTTAGTACGACTAAGGATCGCGTGGCTATTTCACGTTTTACTTTTGAAATGGCGGATGCAACACATCTTGATGCTGTGTTGACTGCCGTTAGGTCTGTTGAAGGTGTGTACGACGTTTATCGAACAACAAATAACTAGTTGAATTCAGCCAGCGATTTCTGCGCTTCTTCAAGCCAGGTACGTCGTGCTGCTGCAGATTCAAGAGCCTCCGCAGCCTTCTTCGCATTTCCGGCACTTGTTGCTTTCGCTGCAATCTTCTCGTAATTATCAATTGCACCTTGGAGCTGTGCAACAACTTCGGCAGCACGTGCTTTCGCAGCTGGATCGGTTTTTCTCCAAATTTCTGCTTCCGCTGACTTGATTGCTTCTTCTACTTTACTCACGCGAGAATCGAGTGCTGCACGCTTGTCACGGTTAGTCATTCCGATTTTTTCCCATGCTCGAGCGAGTTCTCTGAACTTGTTCTTTGCATCCTTTACATCTGTAAATGGAACAAGCGCTTCAATCTGAACAATGAGTTCTTCTCGTTTTGCCAAATTGGCACCCATAGTTACTTCGCGTTTTTCAAGATCAGCGCTCTTGGCTTGAAAGAACTGATCTTGCGCTTTCTTAAAACGTGCCCATAACTTTGCATCATCTGATGGCTTGCCTCGGCCAGTCGCTTTCCACTGATCCATGAGGGATTTGAATGCTTTTGCTGTAGGAACCCATTCGGTCGAAGTTGCTAATTTCTCTGCTTGCAGAACCAAGTTCTTTTTGGCATCAGTAACAACGGCTGTTGTCGCTTCCAAGTTTGCGAAATGAGTTCTGCGACGCTTATCGAATTTGTTACGAGAAACTGAAAAACGCTTCCAAAGATCAGTGTCAGTTTTCTTATCTAAACGGGGCGCAGACTTCCATTCAGTAAGAAGTTCTTTGAGTCGATCTCCTGTAGTTTTCCAACTCTCTGAAAGTGCAAGTGATTCTGCTTCAACAACAATTTTTTCTTTTTCAACAAGAACTTGAGCGCGCTTGGCAGCTTTTTCAGCCTCCACGATGGCCTTCGATGAGCGGTTCGAGTTGTTCGACAGAGTTGGCAAGAGCTTCCAAATCGCCAACAGCATTAACTTCTTTTACTTGCTCGCGTAGTTTTTTAACAGAGGCCAACGCATCTGAAGGAACCATTGCACCGCTAGTGATACGTGCAGCAAGTAACGCAATTTCTGAGGCAACAGCTTCAAATTTTCTAACAAAATAAGAGAGTGCTTCTTCTGGGCTTTTTCCAGGATATGAACCGACAGCTTTATCGCCAGCTGAAGTTTTTACGAAAACCGTTCCATCAGGTGCTACGTAACCAAATTTTGCAGGATCACCGATAAGTGCAGATGCTGCAGAAGATGGAATAGAAACTGGAGTAGGAGTGAGGTCGGACATGGTTTTCCCTTCAGCGCGTTAATCGACTTAGATCTTCGCTATTGGACCGCATCAACATCTAGACCATGAATATGAGTTCATAGCGCTTCGAGTCGAGTTGGTCAGGCGGCTTAGTGAAGGTAAAAGGTACCCTGTACCTATGAGCGCGGCGAAATTTCCCGCGTACTGAGCTCCATAAATAGGCGTAGGCGGAGGGTAATCACCATGTTTATAACCTCGTTCGCGGCCCCTATGTTTGCAACAAATTGTTGGATCATCGCCGATGCGCCCGGTGGTGAGTGCATCATCGTTGACCCGGGAATGCCTGATGTTTCCGACACAGTGGCGATGGTTTTGAATGAACATAAACTCAAAGCAGTTGCAACAATCATCACTCATGGACATTTAGACCACACTTTTTCAGTAGTTCCTGTTGCTGATGGATATGGCATTCCGACATACATTCACAGTGAAGATCGAGCCTTGTTATTGCATCCTGAGCGCGCCCATGGAGCCGAATTTCTAGCGACATTAAGCGCAATGAACTTTGTTGAACCAAGTGATGTAAGAGAATTGCGACATGGAGCTGAACTCGAAATGCTAGGAATGAAGTTCCGAGCTATCCATTCTCCTGGTCATACTCGCGGATCATTAATGTTTTCTGTCGATGATGAAGTTCTCATCAGCGGTGATGTTCTGTTCGCAGGAGCTATCGGGCGCACCGACCTACCATCCGGATCAAGCAGTGATATGCAAGAAACTCTCGTAAGTAAGGTATTAACACTTCCAGATCATCTTCGAGTTTTGCCTGGACATGGGCCTGATACAAATATTGGGCACGAGAGAAAAACAAATCCATACTTGATCGATGCTGCCAAGAAAGCCAATCGACGATGAGTAAAGCCAATCAAATTCAAGCTCCAAAGGGCGTAAGTGAATATGTACCACCGCAATCAAGAAAGTTTGAATCTGTCCGTCACGCTTTGCTCGAACCTGCGAGAAAAGCGGGATATGAGTTAATCGAACTTCCAGTTTTTGAAGACACCGAATTGTTTACACGTGGTGTCGGTGAGTCAACCGATGTGGTTTCTAAAGAAATGTACACCTTTGAAGATCGCGGTGGTCGTTCAATCACTCTTCGTCCAGAGGGCACAGCTGGTGTGATGCGCGCGGTTATCGAACACGGTTTAGATCGTGGACAACTTCCAGCAAAACTTTATTACAGCGGAGCATTCTTTCGTGCAGAACGCCCGCAAGCGGGTAGATATCGTCAGTTTTACCAAGTCGGCATTGAAGCGATTGGAATTCAGGATGCCGCTCTAGATGCGGAAGTGATTTCAATCGCGGATGCGGGATTCAAATCAATTGGACTCAAGAAGTATCGGTTGGAAATTACGTCTCTTGGTGACTCTAACTCACGAGCAAACCATCGAGTTGAGTTAGTTAAGTTTATTAATAAGTTAAATCTCGATGAAGCAACTCGCACACGGGCAAGCATTAATCCACTTCGTTTATTTGATGATAAACGTGATGAGATTAA
>Ga0208787_1000328_pt1 | contig 23617 bp, 18 predicted proteins | sample Wag4_2014_7_11_FD_187362 | JGI IMG/M metagenome (GOLD analysis project Ga0208787, IMG submission 187362) | Fresh water microbial communities from Ohio, USA - Utica-2 Time Series HT 2014_7_11 (SPAdes) (version 2) | ecosystem: Environmental > Aquatic > Freshwater > Water tank | place: USA: Ohio...
ACGATGTGATTACCGGCTTGGGATTGGTTTGGAAACATGCAAAAAAATAGAAACAGATGATGCGATTCCTTTTGACTATCATGATGGTGCTTACACTGAAGTGCTTGCACGCACAAAAAAACATTGACAGCACAGAAACAATGTTAATATTCGCAGCCGGATGGAGCCATCATCTCAAACACGATTTGTCGGGCATGGCCATTGAAATAAATGGGAAAAAACCGTTAAAAGGAAAATGGTATTGGCATTATGGTGGCGGATTCCAACAATACGCCAAAACCGACAGGAAGTTGGGTGAGTTCTTGGCTGGCTATGATGGCAATGGCATTCTTTTTCCTGAGCTTGAAACTGCTCCGCTCCGGCTTGAAACAGCAGGGATACAATTGCAAACTGGTTTGACTTACCAGTTGAACAAACACCTGGGATGGGGGACTGGCTTGGTAGGTCGATACCAGGGCACCAGCAAACCTGAATCCTATACGGTGGTAAACAATGGTACAATGTTGATTGAACCGGCTTACCGGATCGACAGCTCACCTGTTCAGGAATGGACCTACGGTGGAAACATGTTCATTACCCTGGGATTTTCAGAACAGCAATGGTGGATACCCGGCTTGAAAATGCTTATTCAAACTGACAACAAACAAAATACGCTCCTTCACCTTCAACTACATTGGGATGGTTTGAACCCACTTCGACAAAAGTGATTGCACTAGAATTGAACCCTTGCGAAACTCAGGAAACTGTTGTTAAGACAAGGAATGATTAGTTCATTAACCGCAATTTGTTTGGCGTACCTTGTCATATACCTGTAGTCTGTCCGAAGGTCTTTGAGTGTAGGTAACCTCCGTATACGCTCTCCGGCTTTCCAGGATGTAGCATTTAACATCAATCCTGCTTTTTCTTTCTGATTAAACAAAAATTTCAAGTCCGAGCCATTTTTCATGAGAAAATAGGATATGAGTGTTGAAGTATTTTCTTCCGACTGAGACTTCCGAAGCAGTTGAACTTCCTGCATTAATCCTGAACTATCCATTGAACAAACAAGCAAGTTTCCAGAAATATTTTTGAGGATTGACTTGGGATCAATAGGCAATCGAAATGGATTATAAGGCGTATTGGTCATGGTGAAAACCGGACCAATACCAGAGAAGTCGTTGTATTGCATCCTTCCCGGTAAGCTGTTATCCAAATAAGGATTGAATAGCCTTTCAGTTCCTCTACCACCTTCAGCATACCTTTTTTCCATCACCAGCGCATACCCACCATTGGTGTAGGGTATGATTTCATCGATCACAAACTCATTGAAAACAGAACGCTCAATATTATTGCGGATTTTAACTTCATTCCTCAGGCTATCTGAGAAATATGTATTTTGTCCCCCTACAATACTGTTGTTATCCATTCGGATGCCAGCAGAAAAAAAACCATCCACATCTGCCTTCTTACCCCGTGCAAATAATCCAGCAACAAGAATGCGTTCGTGCAGGTTATCTACCTGGAGTCTGAGGTTTTGAATGGCAAGGTCTCCAAATCGAAGGGTAGCCATGCGGATGGTATCCAGGTATGCGGGCTTAATCAATATATCAACCCTTCTGAGGTTCTCCGTTTCGCTTTTTGGAATAGCCCTTGAAAAAACCAGGTCTCCATTATTAGCCAGTGTAAAATCTCTGATCATCTCTGCACCACCAGGAGATCCGATTAAGATTCTCGTTTGCATGAGCAGGTTTATCTTATCATCGTAAAGGTGCGTGTTGATTTCGAATACCATTTCTGTATTAACGAGGGGCTGAATAACCATTATTCTTGCATTGTGCTGACTTTGCAAAATGTTATACAAACCAATATCCCGGTTATCGGCAATCACAACAGAGTCCAGGGTTTCCGGTTCTTGGGCAACACGGATATCCGCATTAAACTTGACAAGACTACAAAAAAGCATGCGATTCTTCTCATGCTGATAAAACAACAATAACTGTTTATCTACCTTGAGAAATTCAACTTTAAGTACCCGCCTTGGAAGAAAATCGAGTTCCATCTTTCTGGCAAGAGACATGTCATTGTTAAAAATAGAAATATAATGTCTGCCCCTGATGTTTCTGTAAATAAGGATTTGTTTGCCGAACCGCCCAATGATATCAAATGAACTGCTTTTCTCATTACTGCTTTCCAATGCAGAATAGCTGATTACCTGCGATTGCAGGTAACTGACCCAAAAGCAAAAAATCAGGATGACTACACCTTTCATTGTGATTATAAAACAAATTTAAATCCAAAGGGTTGTATTCCATCTGATAACTACTAGTATAAAAAAAAGCGGCAGGAAATAATCCTGCCGCACAAGCTTAATTAAAGCTGATTATTTTATTTAACGGGGATGGCATTGGTAATAACCACATCACTCAGAAACCCTTTGCAAAATCCCTTGATGGTGATGGTTTCTCCTTCAGCAACATTGACTGCAGCTGTAGAGTCTATAGTAGCCATAACACCTGAAAATGGATCTTCAGAACCAAGTGTGATTGTTTTTTCGCCAGTCTGCGTGGTACCTGTTGCAGATACTGTTCCGCTGATCTGCAAAACCTTATCCAGGTATGCCAGATTGGAACCCGCTTCATCAGTTTGAAAAGCCTTAACAAGCTCTACAGAAGTTATGGATGTGGCTTCTGCATTTACCATGTCAAACTTCTTGTTCTTCATGTAAACAAAGGCATAGTAATAGCTTCCGCCTGCAACTGCAATAAATGCGATAAGTGCTCCGATAATTATCTTTTTTATCATACTATCTGAATTCTTTGGGTTTAACAACAGTGAAAACGCGGGAGATATTGAAACCGAATCGAATATTTCCTTTTCCCCATTCCCCGGTAGTTTCGTTGATGAATGTGCGCTCAGTCATTCCAGTTGAATTGGTTACATGCAACTGAAAGACGTGTCCGCCTGTTTCGATATCAAAACCCACCGAAAGTGAGTTCTGGTAACCATCTAGTTTTGTGAACCGGTAAAAATATTCTCCGGTCAGGTTAACACGCTTGCTGAGCCTTACCCTTGAAGAGATACCGAGTGCTAAAAAATCATTGGGAATGGTGGATTTCTCAACCAGGTTGTAATGAAAGACTGTGGGTGTCAACTGCAGGGAGAAGTAGTCTCCGAACTTTCTGGCAATAAGCAATTGATGGGCGTAAGAAAACCTATCGCTTTGATATGGCACATAGGCTGTTGTGGTATTTTTAAGCGACTTATAAATCACCGTACCCGCATAGCTCACAGATACCGGGAAGTTTTTGCTTCCGGTAGTCTGAGAGAGCAGACGCAGTTTCGCAAAGCCATCATATTGTTTTTCAAAGGTACTCCGCCCTACACCCACCATTAAGTTCTTGGTGATGCCATAATCCAGTCCAAGTCTCATTGAAGCCTGGTCGAGTCCAAATAAGTTATAAGCCCCATCGCTAAGCTGTCCGAACCTGTGCAGGATTCTGAAATCCAATACACCCTGCCCAACGTTTTCAATGGATTGTCCGTTTACAACACGGGTAGACTTAAATGTAGCCGTAACCTTATCGGTAAATGCAGTCTCTTCTTCTGCAAAGAGGTCAACCTGCGCTGCACCTGCAAAAGGAAGCGCCAACATGGTTATAAGAAACGAAAACCTGGCTAATGAAGAAAAATTCATGATCAGTATTTACACTTGATGTTGATGGTGGCTTCCGGAGCAATTTTTTCTCCGATGTACAAACCTGTTACATTGTAATCCTTGAGTTTTACCTTAAAGCTTCCTTCAATTTCAGGAACACCACCTGCAATTTTCATGGTGCCTGTGGTTGCCACTTTCTGTGTTACGCCATGAATGGTGAGGTTGCCATCCACTTTTACCGGATAGGTACCATCCTTTGCAAAGTTTACTTCTTTGATGTTGGTGATATATCCTTTGAAATCTGCTTTTGGAAACTTGGTGGATTCCATGTAATTCTCATTGAAGTGATCTTCCATGAGCTGATTCTCGAATTTGAACCCTTTTACCAGTACGGCAAAAACCATTTGGCCGGTATTGTCTACAAACTTGGAATCTGTCTGGTTGTTTACGGCTGCAATCTTCTCTATCCCACCAGTGGCATTGAAGAATATTTGTCCGGTTTTGGTTGCATAAACCTTTTGTGCCTGTGATGTTGTGCTGATTGCGAACAGCAGAACGAATGATGCAAGAATTGATTTTGTCATTTTCATATTGTCAGTTATTGAGTGCGCCTTGATTAATCCAGCTTGAGAATTTGCTGAGTGTACAATTGTCGAGTTTACCGCCACCTTTAGGCATGGATGAAGCTTTCCCGTTTTGCAGGATAGAGTTGAGCAGTTTTCCGTTGGATACATAGGTCTTTACTGAATTGTAATTATCCAACACAATGCCTGCCCCTGCGGCAGCTGCACCACCATGGCATCCATTGCAGCTGGCTGTAAGTACAGGAGCAATGGCAGTGGAATACTTTACAGCAGTTGTATCACAACTGGCAGCAACAGGATAAACCAAGTCTGCCTTATCGTAATAACAGGATGCTGCAAAAAACGTGATCGCAAATAGTATGATACTTCTTTTCATAGTTCTTTATTGTGGAAAGCCCTTTTCTACCCAGCGTGTGAATTGTCCGATCTGGCAATCCTGCAGCTTATTTCCAGGTGGCATTCTTTTGGAAACCACGGTAGACGTGTGGTTGATGGCATTCAAGAAATTTGTTTTATTGGCTGAGATGTACGCCTTTGCACTTGCAAAATCACCCAGATAAACATTGCCGGAGCCAGGCTTGGTTCCGTGACAACCATTACAGTTGTTGGTCAGCAAGGTGACAACAGGGTCAGAATAAGTAAACTTTGTGGTATCACAACTGTTGACACAATTGGTGTTTAATGCTCCCTGGTTAATCCATTTCAAAATCACATTGGTTTGTGCAGTAGATAATTGAGGTGATCCTGGAAGTGGCATTTCCTTGTCTATAATTACCTTGTAATATTCGCTCTTATTGGGATTCTTGGGGGTGATTCCTCGCATGATGGAAGCGTACGTGTTGGTAACAACGCCCTCTTGTCTGCTGGCAGGATCATGACAACCAGCTGATGCACAATAGGTGATGAAGAGGGGCAACACTTCTGTATTGAAACATACTGTATCTGACGGCACAGCAGGATTGGGATTGTTTACAACTACCGTATCCTGTGGATTGCCGGGTATGGGATTGATCATCTCGTGCTTGCAAGCTGAATACACCAATACAGATGCGAGGAGTAAGGTTATGCTTGTTTTCATGGAATAAAATTTGGATAAATAATCCGTCTCCGGAATAAAATACCCTATAAATTAGTGTTAAAGGTTTCCACCATCTGCGTAAGATGATGAATATCAGCCCGCAACAGATTTATGAACGCTTACCACTTGTCATTATTGTTTAGGAGATCTCGAAAAATCATACTAAATTATATATGCGTATATCAATAAAATCTATAATACAACCTGCTATGTTCAAGCATTTTCTGCTGTTGCTAATTCCCTGCGCTTCGCTCGCCCAACCCCATATCAAACCTGAAAAAGCACTCGACGCTTACCTGAACAATGGCGACAAAACCTACAACTACATCCTCAAAGATTCAGGCAGGATTGGCAAGGCCAAAAGCTACCAGCTTTTGCTGACATCCCAGCAATGGAGAAATATCACCTGGCGGCATCAGCTAACAGTCATCGTTCCAGAGAAAGTTGACTTTGCCGGAGCACTGCTCATCATTGCAGGTGGATCCAACACGAATGAACAACCGAATTGGTCAACCAAAGACGGACTTTGGCCTGTTGCTGCGCAAATTGCAGAGACCAACAAATCGGTGGTAGCTATCCTGAAGCAGACGCCCAATCAGCCGCTATTCAACGGACTTAAAGAGGATGCCTTGATTTCCTATACACTGCAACAATACAAGAATGACGGACAGGCAAATTGGCCGTTGCTCTTTCCCATGGTGAAATCTGCCATCAGGGCCATGGATGCGATTCAAGATTTTACAGCCAAATCACTTCCCGTGGCTGCCAAAGATTTTTTTATTGCCGGCGCATCCAAAAGGGGATGGACGACCTGGCTGAGTGCTGCATCCAATGATCAGCGCATCAAAGCAATCGGACCCATGGTAATTGACATGCTCAACATGCCTTTGTCACTGAACAACCAATTGAAAGCTTACGGAAGCTACAGCGAACAGATTGATGATTATGTGAAACTGGAAATTCCGCAATCTACCGGCTCCAAAAAAGGCAAGGCCGTAACCACCATGATTGACCCCTTTAGCTACCGGTCGAGATTGTCTGTTCCCAAAATGATTTTCATCGGTACCAATGATGAATATTGGACAGTTGACGCGATCAAATTCTACATCGATAAAATTCCAGGGCAGACAATGCTGCATTATGTGCCGAATGCCGGTCACGACTTGGGCGGAGGCATTTCTGCACTGCAAACATTGGGAGTGCTTTATGGAAAAATGTTGCAATCCAAGCCATACCCGGTGTTACAGACAACTGCCAAAGTTGCTGCAGGCAAAGTGCAGCTCAAGATCATTGCCCCTACATCAGAATTGGAGGAAATGAAGGTATGGTCTGCCACATCTGGCACGATGGATTTCAGAAAAGAAAAGTGGAGCAACCAATCAGCAGGAAAAGGGCAGGCTGAAAACACCATCATGGTTGAACTTCCTGCATCAGGATACAAAGCATTTTATGTGGATGCCCAATACCGAAATACACAAGGCACCTACACTTCATCCACCCGGATGTACTTACTCTCGGCAAAAGGGATTGAATAAACAGTCAATTGCCTTCAATTGGCAACCAACAAAACAGTTTCACTGCGGGCATATCCGATTCTTTGTGCAACAGCTTCCACCTTTTCGCCACGCTGCAATGGGAATGGTTTGACATATACTTCCCAACGAGACGGAGTTTTCCCATCAGCGTTGATGACTCTGTAAGCGATGCTGGCGCCTGCCGTTGCTGATACCAATCCAGCCCAACCGCCAGATTGCATGACAAAAGGAGCTGCCGTTGCAGGTGGTGTGGTACCATTGTTCCACATTTGCCTGACCAAGTCCTTTTCTGCAATGGCCCCCATATCGGGAACTGCCGTCTGCCATTTGTGGAAGGCACTCCGGAAATGATCCAATATCTCTGCATATTTGGGATCATGTGCAAGGTCATGCAACTGATGCGGATCTGCAATCACATCATACAATTCCTCTGTAGTTCCTTTGGGTTCAAACCAGCGCATTACTATTGGACTGAGTTTACCGGCATCACGCAGACGGAGGATTTCTCTCATGGAAGCTTGTTGCTTCCGATAGGCCACATCCACATACCTCGGTAGCTCTGGTTGGAAATTTACAATGTATTGGACCTGACCATCGTGTGCAGACCGCACGCGGTCATATTCACTGTCCAAACGGTCCCGGGCAGCAAACACATACTCATGGGGTTTGTTATCGGTATATGCTCCAAGGAAAGCTTTTCCCTGCATGTTTGAAGGCGGTCTGATTCCAGCCAGTGAAAGGACTGTCGGCGCAAAATCAATCGAGGAGATGAGCCGGTCTTCCACCATGCCTTTGCGGCCTTCTTTTTGCGGAAACCTGATCACGAGGGGGATCCGTATTCCCCTGTCTGTAACTTCACGCTTGACATAAGGCAATCCATCACCGTGATCAGACCAAAACATAACAATTGTATTTTCAAGCAGTCCTTCAGCTTCAAGCTCTTTCATCTTCTCCCCCACCCAGTCGTCCATTTCTGAAATATTGGTGTAAAAGCGGGCAATATCCAGTCTTACAGAATCCGTATCCGGATAATAGGGTGGCACCCTCACTTTTTTGGGATCAACACGCAATGGTCTATTGCTTCTGGCCCAAACCTGACTTTCATGCGTAATGTTGGAATTGAATACGGCAAAAAATGGCTGGTCTTTATCCCTGTTTCGGTAATGGGCCTTTGAACCATTTTCATCCCAGAAAGTCAGAACTTCGTCAAACTGGTAATCTGTTTTATTGTTGTTGGTACAGTAATATCCTTCCGCACGCAAGTACTCGCCCAAATGCCTGACACCAATGGGCATCACGGCAGAATAGCTTTGTGGGAGTCCGGTTTGTGCGGGATATGTATTCATCAGGGTTCGCATATTGTGCCCGCCATTACTGGTTTGCATGCGCCCCGTGATGATGGCATTGCGGCTTGGTGCACAAACACCTGCGGCGGTGAATACCCGCGTGTAGCGCATCCCCTCTCGCGCAAGTCTGTCTATATTGGGTGTAGGGATGGTAGAATCACCGTAGCATCCCAGTCTCGGACTCATATCCTCTACACTGAGCCAGATGATGTTGGGCCTGGCAGCAGACTTTTTTACCAGCGTGAGTTGTTTTGTAGGCATCATGTAAGGTGCCATTGCCTTTTGCCAGATGAGATACCCTTTTTCATTCATATGCAGACGGTCTCCCACAAAAAGTTCTTCCCGGAATTCCCCTTTCTCTGTTAACATGGGGGTAAAAACATCAATAAATTCTGTATTTCGGTTGTTGTTGCAAAACTCTCTGATCTTCCGATTGCTTTCTAGTACCGTTGGCAGGAAGGCGGCCCGAACCGGACTCGGTTTGAGGGAAACAAATGAAATTCTTGCCAAAGGAAGTTCTTTCCGGAGCATGGTATGCAGCAGCTTCCAGCGGAGCAACACCGTATCTGCAGTAACTGCTGTGGAAGCAGCAACATCATTTTCACCGCAATAAACAACAACTTGAACGGGATCATAAGGTGTAACAATCCTGTCGAAATACTGGATCAGATGAGGTAGCGAAGAACCTCCAAATCCCCTGTTGATAATGCGCTTATCCGGAAACCAATCAGCAACATCCTTCCATTTGGTGAAACTGGAACTTCCAATAAACAAAATACCACCAGGTGCGGGTTTTTCAATAGCATCGGCATTTTCAAATGCCCTTATCTCATTGATGAACGGCTGTGCCTTTACAAGAAAAAAAGTAAAAATGAGTGGGACAAACAGCAAGTGTTTTTTCATGTAAATTGATTTATAAATTTCAATACCTCCAGGATTTTAAATCGGCTCCGATCGGGGCCCTGCTTTTAACTTCTTCAGTCCATTTGGGAATGAACATACGGTGATACCGCAGCCTGCTGATATAATTCGGTTGGGTATGGTCGCCATTCCAGCAATGTTCTGCACGGTCTCCATAATCAACTTCACACTGACAATCCGGATTTTTCAATTCTTTTAGCATGTCCTCTGCGGAGTAAACAGCATTGTTCAGGTAAAAGTTATCCATATCCCCCACATACAAGTGAATCTTGCCTTTGAGCTTATCACCAATCTTATACCAATCTCGTTTAATGATGTGTGTCAGGTCGAAGTGCTCTTTCCAATATTCAGCAACTTCCTTGTCAATTTCTCCTGTTAGCTTATTGAAAACGGGCTTAGGGTAACCATCCTTCCCAACGGGAGAATAAACCGCATCCCAGATGTCCCACTGGTCACCGCTCCGGCTTTTCGTTCCCAATACCAACTCCCGGTGGTTCATATCCCGCACCATGGCATTGACATGACCTAGATAGTCGCGGTGACCCGGACGATACGTTTTACGAAAAGGCCCCTCTTCAAAATAGGCATTCCTGTCTTTGTAAATATTGACGGTCATGTAGTGATTGAAGTCTATGGGGTCTGGACATGCCGCATAGGAGCCATTGAACTGATCGGGATAAAAAACTTGAGCAGCAAGGGCTTCCCATCCTCCTGTGCTTCCACCATACATAAACCTGGCCCAGCCCTGTCCGATACCGCGGAACTGTTTTTCTATTTCGGGAATCAGTTCATAGGTGATGGCATCTCCATACGGACCAATATTCTCCGAATTGACGGCGTAGGAATCGTCATAAAACGGATTGGCATGTTGGATTTCAACAGCAATAACCCGCGGGAAACCGGGGCCTGTCCACATCTTGTAAAAATCGTAGGCTTCCTGCTGCACGATTTTATTGTAACCGATCAGGTTGAATCTTTTTACTGTATCCGGTACCAGGTTTTCATCAGGCGGGGATGTTCTCCACCCCCCGAAATCATCCGGAAAATGACCGTGATAAATAGCCAGGGGATATTTAACATCTGGATGGGTATCCCAGCCTTCCGGCAGCAACACATGTGCTCCAAGGTACATAGGTCGCCCCCAAAACTCAGTAAGTCTTGCCGATTGTATTCGGATGTGTTTGACATATTTGCTGTCTTCTGGTTGTTTAACCGGCGGTATTACCTGCGTTAGCTGCAGAGACTGCATATTGACCTTACCGCCTGAAAATTTTACGGTAGTGGGCTCAGAATAAAGATTTCCGGGAGCCATGTTCCAATGCTGACCTTCACCCCTATCCATAGGCAACTTCACGATGTGACCATCTTTGCGCTTGAATGTTTCATAGATATGCAGTAGCGCTTGAACCTGGTATGATCCATCCTTGATTTGTTTCAAGCTTTCAACAGGATATCCAAAAGCCCGGGGATCAATTGTTTTGGTGGTTCCGGGCATCCATCCCTCTACATCAATACCAAACACCTGCTGTGTCTGCGTATCATCTGCTACCAGAAAACGGGGTTCTGTTCCGGGTTTGGTAGACAACAACAACAATAAGCGCCCGTCCAGTGGTTTATTTGATAAGGATTGGGGAAGTTGAATGGTGAATTGCTGCGCCGTGGCAGATTGTATGATGCTGAGCAGGATCAGTAAGAGCGTCTTTTTCATGTTTTGCAATTTGAATACTCAGACACCGAACTGCCTGAGGTGGTGATCTAGGTGCTTGTATAGCATGTTACTCCATTCCCGTGATGTCAATTGACCTATCCAGGGATGCGCCCTTCCTTCATAGAAAGCTTCACCTTTGGCATGTGATATCCGGATAGCAGTTTTAAGCAATTCACGGGTGGATAAAAAGTCGGGCTGATCTTGAATAATGAAATGCTTTGCCGTAGGTAAGTTATGGGGATAATCCACCTCATTGACCATCGACTTTTTGAAAAACAATCCGGCTACAATGCGGATATACCAGGATCCCTTTTTCACTTCTCCCTGATCCATGATGGCTTTATATGGAATCGTACAATGTTTGAGCATCTGGGAAATACTCATTTTCCCCCACAATCCCTGCGATTGAGAGGTCAGGCTATCAATACGCCTGCAGAGCTCCAGTGTTGTGTCATCATCATAAATACTGGGATAAGCCATATGATATGAAATTATCGGGTTACTAGTTTTTTCTCAATCTCTTCCAACGAAACGCCCTTGGTTTCAGGTACTTTCAGCAATACCCAAATCAATTGCAAGGCCATCATCACGGCAAAAAAAGCAAAGATTGGCCAGGGGTTGTCTTTGAAAATACCCTCAACCTCATCAATAAAAACAGGAGCCACAAGGGTGATGATAGCTGCAAAAACCCAATGTACACTTGCCCCAAATGCCTGGCCTAAACCACGAATGTGGTTGGGAAATATCTCTGAAATGAATACCCATATCACCGCACCCTGTCCAATAGCATGAGCCGCAATAAACATTAGTAGGAATGTGAGCAAAAACGAAGGTGAAGCACCAGCCTGGAAAGCATAGGCCACCATGGAAAGGCTCACAACATAACCTACAGAACCGATGAGCAATAAAGTTTTTCTGCCTAGCTTATCAATGAGGTACAAACCAACAAAAGTAAATACCAGGTTGGTACCTCCGATAGCGATGGAATTGAGCAAAGACTCTTCCGTTGCGAGTCCGGCTGCAGCCAAAATTCTTGGTGCATAATAGAGGATAAAGTTGATGCCAGATACCTGATTGAAGAATGCAATGAGAAAGGCCAGCCACATGATCCGGTTATAACGGGGCTGGAACAATGCCGAAGCCTTACCAGCAGAAGCGCCACCATGCCCTGCTGCTGGAGCCTCCTGCATCATATCACCTTCCTGCATACCAAGCCTTGACATAACCTCAACTGCAGCTGCACGGTCTTTTTTGGCTGCAAGCAACCAACGCGGACTTTCAGGGATCCCAAATACCATAATGGAATAAACCAATGCAGGAATGGTCATCACACCCAACATCCAACGCCAATCGTTATCTCCACCAAACCCTGAAAGCAGGTAGTTGGACAGATATGCTACCAGAATACCGAACACAATATTGAACTGGTACATGGCAACCAACCTTCCCCTGGAAGCTGGTGTGGAAATCTCTGAAATATAGGTAGGTGCGGCCACTGAAGAAATGCCGATGCCGATGCCGCCAATCAAGCGGAAAAAAGAAAATGTATAGGGATCCTGTGCAAGTGCTGAGCCGATAGCAGAAAGCGTGAAAAGCAAGCCCACCAGCAAAAGGACTTTTTTACGGCCGTACCGGTCTGTAGGACCACCGCCAAACACAGAACCTATCACCGTTCCCCAGAGTGCCATAGACATGATAAAAAAACCATGAAACCAGGCCGAAGTGTTCCATAAAGCCTGTATGTCTTTATCAGCACCGGAGATCACGACCATATCAAACCCAAAAATAAATCCTGCCAGCGCCGCAGTGAGTGATATGCCGAAAAGACCACGACCCTTTTGTTCTGAATGCATAACAATTATTTAGATGTTTAAGGTACTGATTTTATTAAAATAGCAAGGGAATCCTTTCTTGATGATTTCCTGTAAAATCAATAGTTTGCCAAAAGAATACAAGTTCATGGAAAGAAGAAACTTTATTGGAGCGTTTGCCACTGTTGCGGGCACACTGGCAACGGTACAACTGGCAGCAAATGAAAACAAGCTTAACCCATCGTTTGATGGCAAAACAGGTACACTTGAAGCAGACCTCGTTATAGCCGGAGGCGGACTTGGAGGCATTGCCACAGCGCTCGCAGCTTTGAGAAATGGACTTACTGTTATTTTGACTGAAGAGACTGACTGGATTGGCGGACAAATTACCTCACAGGGTGTGCCGCCGGATGAACATCCCTGGATTGAAACCCATGGTGCACCTCCCAGCTATCGGGCATTCCGTGAGGGTGTGAGGCAATACTATAAAACCTATTATCCGCTTACGGATGTTGCTAAAGCCAGGACAAACCTGAATCCCGGCGATGGTGCTGTTTCGAGAATATGTCATGAACCCAGGGTGGCCCTTGCCGTACTGCAGGGCATGCTCGCACCTTTCGAAAGCATAGGAAAACTAACTATCCTTACAGGATTTTGTCCGACGAAAGCTTCAAAAAATAACAACACTGTAAATACCATCTCCTTCAGGCAGATTGCTTCAAATAAAAGCATTACCCTTGCTGCACCTTACTTTGTGGACGCAACGGAACTGGGTGATTTATTGCCTCTTACTGGGACAGCTTACCAAACAGGAACAGAATCGAAATCGGAAACAGGAGAATGGCATGCACCTGAAAAAGGCAATGCGGCTAACAACCAGGCCTTTACAATGTGTTTTGCAATGGATTATCTTCCGGGAGAAAACCATGTAATTGAGCAACCTGCTGAATACTCATTCTGGAAAAATCACATACCACCCTTAACGCCGGCATGGTCTGGGAAATTACTCGACCTCAACTACTCCAGTCCGTCAACCCTTCAACCCAAAGCATTGGGTTTCCATCCAGAAGGATTGGCTACCGGTGATAAGTTGAACTTGTGGAATTACAGGCGCATCATTCATAAAAATAATTTTGAAAAAGGATTTTATCCCGGAGACATCAGCCTGGTTAACTGGCCACAGAATGATTATATGCTGGGAAATATTGTGGATGTCAGCCCAAAAGAATTCAACAAACATGTGAACCGGGCCAAACAACTCAGCCTGTCTCTGCTCTACTGGTTGCAAACAGAAGCCCCAAGACCAGACGGTGGAAAAGGTTGGCCCGGATTACGGCTCAGAAAAGACGTCATGGGCACTGACGACGGACTCGCCAAATATCCCTATGTACGTGAATCAAGGAGAGTAAAGGCTTTATTCACTGTTACGGAGGCACATGTGGGGAAGGAGCAATCCGCCGCCAATCCGGCTCAGAAATGCAACGGAGGTGCAGTAGCCTTCGAAGACAGCGTGGGGATCGGTTATTACCACATAGACCTGCATCCGAGTTCGACGGGAGACAATTACATAGACTTCCCATCAGTACCTTTTCAGATACCACTGGGAGCGCTGATTCCGGTAGCTACCGAGAACTTGCTGCCTGCCTGTAAGAACATCGGCACTACGCATATCACAAATGGTTGTTACAGACTACACCCTGTAGAGTGGAGCATAGGTGAAGCAGTAGGTTGTCTGGTAGCATTTGCCAGACAAAAGAAACTGACTCCCAGGAAAATCAGGGAAAGTAATGTTTACTTGAGTGAATTCCAGGATTTCATCAAATCCCAGGGCATCGAAACCGATTGGCCTGCAAAACCTTGATTAGGGCCTGATTTTAGACAAAAGCCACTGGCTAATAGCCTGTCGCTGTTCTGGATAAGTCCAGTGCCCGGTATCATGGAAAATATTGGCCTGCTTAGGCGCATTCACCACATTGTAGGCCGCGTAAAAAGAAGTAGGCGGACAAGTTTCGTCATTGAAGCCCCAGCTGTAGTATCCTTCAATCTTAACCTGCCTGGCAAAGTTAACAACATCATAATAGGCCAGTGCAGTTTGTGCTTTTTCGCTTTGTGGGTTCCAAGGATGGCCTTCGCTGAACATGTGCGGCCAGCCACCTGCTCTTCCTTTCAGGTATCCTGTAAGGTCTGCAAGGGCAGGATAGAGGGCTGCCATATATTTCACGCGCTTGTCCAATGAGGCTGTTACCACACTGAGGGCACCACCCTGACTGCCACCCATCACGGCCAAGGTTTTTCCATCGTATTCAGGCAATGACACCAGTAGGTCATTGGCCCTAACCACATTGGTATAAACCCTTTTATAATAGTTTTTATCGCGGTCATCCAGGTTGAAATAGAAATAGCTTTTGAGTCCGCCATTCACAAGATCTGAATATACCTGCGGATCCATGTTTACGGGAATGCCATGGATGCCGATGGTAAATACAATCACACCTTTATCAGCCAGTTCGAGGTCTGGTGCATAAGGACGAATACCGGCACCGGGTACTTGCAATACTGCAGGGTATTTTCCAGGCGCCTTCGGAACCGCTAGCATGCCATAAATCCGGGAACCACCATAACCCTGGCAACTCACATGATAAGCGTTCGTTTTTGAGGACGAACGTTCTGGCAGTAACGTAAACTTGGCATCAAGTGGCAGCTTAGAGAGCTCTGCGATATTGGCAGACCAGAACTTTTCAAAATCCGCGGGCTTTTCCACAGCTGGCTGAATCTTTGTGATATCATATCCTGCAGTGGTCAGGTTACGGTAAACTTTTCCATCTACCGTAGCCGTTACAACACACCTTAAGAAACCTGGCTCTTTCATGGTAAATCCTGCAGTTTGAAAAGGAGCATCTTTCAGTACAACTGAATCGGATTTCAGGGGTTTCATCCGCTCGGGACCAACCTGATAAAATATTTTTACCCCTTTCTGAGGAACACCAAATTTTAACACCTGAACAGAAAATGTAGCAGGTTCACCTGCTTTGTATTCCCAGTTGTCGTGGTTGGGGGTGATGACAATCTGAACGGGCTGAACAGTAGGTTGCGCCCAAGCAGTTGCGAGGGTACAGAGCATGACGAGAAAGGCAAGCGACCGACGGAATGACATATTAGTTATTTTAATTAGATGAATTTAATGCTTTTATGGTTTTCAGCAATCGGGTAAGTTCAGAGACTTTTTCCGGATTCACAGCTGCCATATTTCTGGTTTCACCAGGATCATCTTTCAGGTTATACAATTGCACTTCAGGCTCCCCTGGTTTTGCTTTGATTTGTTTAGGAACTGTAAATCCACCGGAACCCAGTCCCAGTATGAGTTTCCAGTCACCCTGCCTGATTGCAAAAAACCCAACAGAGGAGCTATGTACAACTGCGGGCTGATTCTCCACAGCATTTGTTTTTCCAATCAGCACAGGTAAAATGCTGTAACTGTCTTCCACCCTGTACCTGTCATTTTTATCTCCAACAATGTCAACTGCCGTAGCCATCAGGTTTGCGAGGGTAGTAGTGGCGTCACTAACAGTTCCCGCCTTCACTTTACCGGGCCACTTTACAATGAAAGGTATGCGATGGCCTCCCTCGAAGGCATCCCCTTTCATCCCCCGCCAGGGTCCGGCTGACTGATGATTGTATTTGCTGATGTAATCACTTCTCCAGTACGGACCATTATCGCTGGTAAAAATGACAATGGTATTTTTGGCGAGTCCGGCTTTCTCGAGTGTTTTCAAAATCATGCCAACCGAGGCATCCAGTTGTTCTGTGAAATCGCCATAATCACCCACTTTGGATTGTCCACGGAATTTATCTGCCGGCACCCAGGGGGTGTGGGGAGCTGGTAAGGGGAGGTAAAGAAAGAAGGGCTTTTCTTTTGTTTGTGCGGAGATGAAAGCCTGTGCTTTTCTGGTGAAATTGGGAATGACATCATTAAAATCAAAAGAAGGCGACATTAATCCTGCACGCCAGAAGGCACCTGCATATCCTGTATCTGGCTTTTGTCCTTTGGTTATGGCCGAAAGGGGTTCCTCTAACTTGCCATTCTCCACATAACAATAGGGTTGCATGTCCAATGATGCGGGCAACACGTAGGAGTAATCAAAGCCATTGTTACGCGGACTCACTGTCATACCCTGTTCCAGATCAACATGATCGGGATTCATTTCATTGTCAATGCCATAGCCTTTCCGCTGCAACAAATGTGCATATTCCCTTTTCGGCGTCCATCCCAGTCCAAGATGCCATTTGCCAATGACTCCTGTATTGTAGCCATGCTGTTGCAATAATGCAGCAATAGTAGCCCTATCGTTTTCCATCAATGGTCTGCTGAAGCCATTGAGTACCCCAATCGGTTTGGCACTCCTCCAGGGGTAACGGCCAGTCATGATGGCATAACGGGTTGGTGTACACACACTCGATGGCGAATGGGCATCTGTAAAACGCATGCCTTGTCTGGCGAGTTGGTCAATATTGGGTGTATTGATTTTGCTCTCGCTGTTGTAAGCCTTTACATCACCATACCCGAGGTCGTCTGCGAGGATGTAAATGATATTGGGCCTTTCCTGTGCTGCTGTATCGCCATAAGAAAAACAGGCCAGCAGGCATGTGATCAGTGAAAATTTCAAAAGATTCTTCATTGTTGATTATTCTGTTTTTATTGACTTGATCCAGTCACTGATGAGCTTTACGCCTTCAGCGTGGATGAGCTTTCTACTGACCTCGGGCATCATCACGCCGGGATCAGTTGACTGCATCCTGTATAAAAGTATGCTTTCATTGGGTTTTCCGGGATGTATATCAAATTGCAGGTTGCCTGAACCCCTTCCGGCAGCAATGGGTGTTTTGAAGAAACCATATGCTGCGCGGTCGGTTGTCTTCCAATCCAGGAAAAGTCCTGAAGTCTGTGCGGGGCCTGTCTTGTTGTGGCAATGTGCGCAATTGATATCGAGATAAGCCTTGGCTCGGTCATCCATGTTTTGGGTAGGATCGCTGTAATTGACGAACTGCGGAATGACCGACATGTCTTGAGGAAGTCCTGTCATCATTGCAACCTGCGACCATTTCTTGAGTTGGTTTTCTGTTCCGGTAGCATAGTCGTGGTTACCGTTGAGCTGGCGTGCAGAAGGGCCTATGGGTGTCATCACGCCATTGCGTTCATGGCAGCTCTTGCATTGGTTCATGTTGGGTATCTGGTAATCGAATTTGACTTTACTGCCAGCTGCATTGATGAAGGAAACTGCCGTGGTGGCACCTGCCACATCCAGCAAAGCATCAGTCTGTTCGGTATTCCAGATATATGGAAGTGATTTCCAACCCCTCTCTTCTCGCAAGAGGATCCTGGTTTCAATCAACCTCCGCCCTTTTGACGGATCACGCTCATCGTTGTAATAAAAAAATGATTTGGCTATACGGGTCCCTATAGGAAATTGAAAAACTGAATCCGGGTTGTATGCAACAACATTACCTTCCGGCAGTTGTATAAATCTCAGCTTATGAGCATAGTCTGAAAACAGTGGCGAATTGAGTGCATAGGGCATGACACCGGGTGCGGGGAATTGTTTGCTGATGTCTCCGGTGAACAATGCATACTCTGAGAGTCGGCTTTTATATGGAGTATTGACAACAGCCTTCATGGAATTAAATACCATGACCAATACCATTCCTGTGGCAATTCCATATAATCGTTTTGTTGACATGAATGAGTATTTAGTTGAGCGTGATAGGAGGCAATACACATTCAAAACCTGATAAGCTAAAAGTGATATTTTTAAAATCACCTGCTGCATCCAGATTTGCAAAACTTTGGTTACGATTGTTTCGTATACAAAGTATCTGTCTTTCTTTGGCTTTGGGGTCAATGATGCCATCAAAAATGATATGTGGAAGGTTCCTGCCAAACTTAAGCTTGAAACGATAGAGTTGTCCGATTCGTCCTTCCAGTGGGGCCCTTCCTTTCTTTCGTTCAAATACATTGTCATGAATACTGATAGCAGACGGATAGGGATCGTATGCTTTGTCCTTAATTTTATTTTCCGTTATGAAATAGCTGATGACACCAACGCCCATGGTTTTATTATTGGAGATAGCATTGTTGTATAGCTCTACATTACTTGTAGCGAGCACAAGCACGCCTGTACCCTTTGGCACTTTGGCCACAATATTTCCCTTTGGCGCAAAATTTGAAAAATTATTTTCCCGGATGACATTGTCATGAACTTTTACAAATCCACCTTTTTTCTGCACCAAATCGGGCAAATCAAACACGAGAATACCTCCTGTATTGTTCATGGCCGTATTGTGATGCACATCAGCATACAATGAATTTTCAATTTCAATACCAGCAACATTGTTGAATGCCATACAATTGCGTACTACAATGTATTTGGACTGACCCACATAGATGCCAGCATCTGAAGCACCAATCGCAATACAACTGTCTATCAACACATTTTCGCATTGCACAGGATAAAGGGCGTATCCTCCATTTTTCTGATCGGGCTTGCCCGTCCACTCGGCTTTTATACGCTTGAAGGTAATCCCCTTGACATGCATGGTCTTGATCAGGTCGCCCTTAGAATCCTGAACAGTCATGTCTTCCAATACAATGTTTTCGCAGTTGCTGACCCTTATCCCCTCTGCCCCTGAAGTCTGGTCCTTGAAAGTAAGGATGGTCTTGTCGATACCTTTCCCTCTGATGACAATGTTTTTTTTGCCGTCCAAAGAGAGGCTTTTTGATATCGTGAAAACGCCTCCATCCAGGTTTACAACATCCCCATCCTCTGCAAGGATCAGGTCTGTCTGGATTTTTTTCTCCACATCAGCCTGTGCATTCAAATCAATTGCAATACTAAGTGCCAATGTAAACAACCACAATATTTTCTTCATCTGTTTTGAATTTACTTTAAAGAGGTCTTTGAAATGGAATAAGGATAGGCCTCTGGGTTTACTCCACGCTTTTTGTTGGGAAGTGAACTCATGTTAAACTTAAGCACTCCGCCTTTTCGAATGTCAAAATGATTAATATAATTTTTGTTATGAGGGATTCCATTCAACGAAGCGCTTCCAATATAAACGTTTTCGGGTGCATTGTTGGGCGATTCAATCGAAAATTTATTGCCTTTACCAAGATCAATGATGATCTTTTTGAATAAGGGTGACCCGAATACGTATTCATTGGAGCCGGGGCAAACCGGATAGAAACCCATGGCGCTGAAAACATACCAGGCACTGGTCTGGCCATTGTCTTCATCGCCACAATAGCCATCTGGTGTGGGTTTGTAGAGTTTATCCATGGCATCCCTGACATGCCACTGACTTTTCCATGGTGCGCCACAATAGTTGTAGATATAGAGCATGTGTTGAATGGGTTGGTTGCCATGGGCATACTGACCCATGTTCACCACCTGCATTTCTACCATTTCATGGATGGTTCTTTTGTAATAGCTGGTATCAAATATGGGAGGCATTACAAAAACACTGTCCAACATGTTTTCCATTACTTTTTCTCCGCCCATTAACTTGGCCAAACCATTGAAATCCTGAAACACACTCCAGCTGTAATGCCAGCTGTTTCCTTCCACAAATTCATTGCCCCAGGTAAATGGATTGAAATCTTTCACCCAAGAACCATCGGCCTTTTTGGCGCGCATGAGGTTGTGATTGGGATCAAAAATATTTTTATAATTCAGAGCACGCTGACGGAACTTGTTGATTTCGTCAGCTGGTTTTTTCAATGATTTTGCCACCTCGCTGAGACAGAAATCTGCATAGGCATATTCCATTGTTTTGGCAGCACTGCCACCATAATTGTCTGCAGGAACATACCCAATTTTGTTGTAGGCCTCGCCACCATTGCGGCCCAACGTTGGAATAGGCCCCTCACCGTTACTGCCTTTTACCATGGCCTCATACAAGAGGTTGATGTCGAACCCACGGATGCCTTTCATGTAAGCATCTGAAATAACGGAAGTGGAATTGTTACCAATCATGCTTTTCTTGTGACCCGGGCTTGCCCATTCAGGAAGCCATCCGCTTTCTTTGTAGGTATTGGCGAGCCCCTGCATGATTTGGCTATCCAACTCAGGAAAAACCAAGGTGAGGAATGGAAAAAGCGAACGAAAGGTATCCCAAAAGCCTGTATCGGTGAACATATAGCCTTTTTCTACGTTTCCGTTAAAGGCGCTGTAATGTACCATTTCATTGTTGGCATCATATTCATAAAACTTACGTGGAAAAAGCAACATCCTGTACAGACAAGTATAAAAGGTTTTCAACTGTTCTTCGGTTCCACCTTCTGCTTTCACCTTGATCATTTCCTTGTTCCAGGCTGCCTTGGCTTTTGCCTGTATTTGTTCGAAGCTTTGGTTGCCAATTTCTCTGTTTAAATTCAGCGCTGCCTGTTCAAAAGAGATAAAGGAAGATGCCACTTTCAACTGCACTTTCTCTCCTCTTTTGGTTGAAAAACCAATGACAGCTTGTGCGTGATTTCCGGTAAATTCCTTTGCGCTTGAACGTTGCAGTTTATCATCCACCGTAAAATACAGTTCAAAGTTTTTGTCGCACTCAATGACAAAATAATTTTTGAAATTAGACGGAACGCCTCCCCTGTTGCGGGTTGTGTAGCCGATGATCTTTTTTTCTTCGGGGATGATTTTGATGTATGATCCCCTGTCGAATGCATCAATCAAAATAAAAGCACTGTCTGCGGCTGGATAGGTAAACCTGAATCGGGATGCCCTTTCAGTGGGAGTGATTTCCGTTACAACATTGTCGTCTGCCAGGTAAACACTGTAATAATATGGCTTTGCCACTTCTGTTTTGTGCGAGAATACGCTGCCTCTTTTTTCTTCATCTAACCTTGGTTTTCCGGTCATGGGCATGATGGAAAACTGGCCATAATCGCCAATCCAAGGTGATGGCTGATGCGTTTGTTTGAAACCACGTATCCTTTCTAAGGCATATTGATAGGTCCATCCATTGCCATTATAGCCTGTTTGGGGTGTCCAAAAATTCATGCCCCAGGGAACCGCGATGGCGGGATAGGTATTGCCATTGGAAAAGCTGTGCTTGGAATCAGTGCCCATCAATACATTCACCATTTCTTCCGGTTGAAAAGATGACTGGGCGGAAGCCCTAAAGCAAACAAAAGATAATATCAGAAAAATGGCTCTGATCATCATGACAGGTATAATGTATGTTTGAAAGGAGTTGAACCGGTGATGTATGCGGAGGGCGCGTTGAATGCAGGGAGTCCACCACGGAGGTTATACCGGCTGTGTTCCCCCTTACCCGGACCAAATGAAATGGATTGATTATCTACTGAATATTTCCCCTCTTTTTCCTTCAAGACATAGGTTTGATTTGGAATAACTTCTTCCAAACCTGAAAATTTCCCACCCGGCCTGAAGACCAGTTCCAATGATACCGGCACATGGTCAGTACCTGTGATGTCAATATCTACCTCAAGGCCGTTGTTTGTTTCCTTGATGGTGATGACTGTATTCAGTGTTTGAATTTCTGATTGTGTTCTGTTTGTCTTGGGCATTTTCGACCAATCACCATCACCGGGAATTTTATCTGTCGGATAAGGTTGATAGTAAACACCTTCAAGGGAGCTGCGGAGAATCCATGCATTTCCTTCCTGGGTAATTTCGGTTGACTGAAACTGTCCCTTTCCAAAAAATGATGATGCCACACGCATGGCTTGCAGCATCACTTTTTCCTTGTGGAAAGTAAGCCATCCAGCATTGTTGGAAAGGATGGTGGCATCCCAATGATCCCGGCGGATGCGGGCTACACCCGAATAGGGAAATGCTTTTGCATAACTGGTGGGCAAAGGCTTTGATGGAGGAAGCTCTTTCCAGAGGATTTCATCCTGCAAAAGATCTATCAGCTTGCCATTAAATACTTTCGGATTTTTCTTTTCAATGATTCTACACAGTTCCGCCATCTGGCCATCATTGTCTAAAATGGCCAGGTAACGACAGGCATAATAATAACCATCCATGCTGCCGATGGTGCCTTTGTCTTGTCGGTTTGAAGCTTCTGTTACCACCTCGCCATTGGGATGCAGGTAGAAATGCATCATCTGAAGATTTTTTCGCACTGGATCCAGGAAGCCTCGATTCTTGAGTCCGATGGCCATAGTAACCAAACAATGATCTACGATACCAGAATATCCACCGGTGCTTTTTTCGGTGTACTGACCGTCTGGGTCTAGGTCAATTTTCTCTGCCAACCATTGGTCGATTCTTTTGGTGTATCGTACATCTGGCCAGAGTTGATTGAGTTGTGTCAAAGCTGCACAAACCACCCAGCGGTGGTTGGGAGTGTGCAGGCCACCAACAATGAAACATTCGCCGGCATTTTTGAGCAACAATTCCAGCGAAGACAATGCCTTTTCAGCACCTTTTACAGCTGCAGTACTAAAGCTTTTATACGCAGGTGCCAGTACCCTAACCATGAAACCGGTATCAGGAGTAGAATGGAAGTTGGTATCAACCAGATCGATGGTACCATCCTCGTGTTGCAAGGCATGCATACACTGAAGCACATCTTCGATTTCTTTGAGTAGCTTGGGAGAACGGTAATGAATGGATTCCGGTGAGGAAATGGCCACACAGGCATTGACCAGAAACCCATTGTTGTGACCTGCAGTAACGAGGTTAGAATAGTCAACATACCCCCCAAAATATGGATGGGAGGCATCAGTGATTTTAAAAGGAGCATAGCCTTTTAAGGCTTCATCATTGTCCTTGATGGCTTTTATTAGCCATTCAGGTTTGGCAACAACTCCATCCTCATTCATTTTGGTGAAAGAGGAGAAACCCATGAAAGGGATGGCAGAAAGTGCGGAGGTACTGAGCGTAACAAAATTTCTTCTTTGCATATTTATTTTCTTTTGCCGTTGAGTTGTTCGTAGGCCAATCCGAACATGATGAATGATCCATAGCCAAAACCGG
>Ga0208787_1000330_pt1 | contig 23535 bp, 15 predicted proteins | sample Wag4_2014_7_11_FD_187362 | JGI IMG/M metagenome (GOLD analysis project Ga0208787, IMG submission 187362) | Fresh water microbial communities from Ohio, USA - Utica-2 Time Series HT 2014_7_11 (SPAdes) (version 2) | ecosystem: Environmental > Aquatic > Freshwater > Water tank | place: USA: Ohio...
CACCTACATGGCATACAATATAACTTCCTTGTTGTCAATGATATGAACTTCCCGACGGATGCGGTCTTCCCAAGATAATTCTATCGCACTTTTCTTTTCAAAAAACACCATATACCCTGTTTTTTGGCCCAATCGGTCAAGGTAGCGGGCAAGTTGTTCAATACCTTCTGGTTCTGACCATTTATCGTGGTGCATTTTTATTTCAATGATTAATACCTGTGCTTTCCAAAAAATGACCAAATCTGTCCGCCCATTTCCTGCTGCCATTTCCCGTTCAATGCGCCCTCCCCCATTGATAATTCGTTGTAAAAAAGCCATCAATAACAATTGATGACCCGCTTCCTTATATTGATATCTGTCAATCCACGATTCAGCATTGCGTCGATAAAATTGGGTAAATGCATCCAGTAATTTGTCCATATTTAGCGTACCGGCTGTATTCAGGTACCAACTCGTTTGGGCAATATCCTGATTGATGCCAACAGAAAATCCTATGGTCAATATACGAGTTACAATTTCTCTGTATATTGGATTGGCAAACTGGATGGGATTTCCAGTGCTGATAATGCCCAGGTCTCGGCAATATCGGATGGCATCATCCGCTCCATCAAAAGCGGGGGAATCACCCGTGATGATACTCATGATAATGGGTCGAACCCGGGGATCATCTATTTTATCAGCTAAGCTGTCTAAGTGTGTTTGTCGCTGTTCGATGAGGCGCTCCTTGGCCTGTTCAATCAATTCCAAGGTGATTTCGCGGGAATAATCATTATTGAGCATCTCCCTTACCACCTCATTAGCCAGCGCGTTCGTCAACCAGGGTTGTCCACCCGAATAGGCGTATAACTTTTCTAAGACCTCTTCTGAAAAAACCTGTCCAGTATCCTGCGTATGTTGGTTTAATAAAAAATATACCTCCTCCTTCGAAAACGCAGGTAGGAAAAAAGATTTTGCCTTTATGTTAAATGGAGAACCAGAACCTATCGATGGATTATCAGCACGGGCCCGTGTACGGAAATCTCTGATGTCCCTAAGACCAACTAATGCAATGGATTGAGGAAAATGATTAGGGCGGGTCTGAAAGCCGTCCCGTAATTGGCGCAAAGTAGAAATAAGCACATCGTCATAGAGTGCATCCACCTCATCGAGCAATAAAACTAATGGCCTATTCAATGTATCGCACCAATCGGTGAGGTAATCTCCTAACATGGATGGTCCGGAAATATATTTTGCAATATCAGGAGACAGATTTTCTATTCCAAGAAAGAACTTTGACATTTTAGCTAATGCCTTGATAAAATTGATATTCGCCGTTTCCACTGAAATACTAGTATAACCCGCAGATTCTAAAGAACAAACCACAGCAACATAATCCCCTTCTTTATTCAATCGATGAGCCAGAGCATGCAGAAAAGTAGTTTTACCTGTTTGCCTGGGCGCATGAATGAGAAAATACTGCTTCGAATTTACCAAGTTCAATATGTTATCATACATGTTCCTAAACGGATCAACCATATAGTGATCTTCGGCTTTACACAAGCCTGTGGTATTAAAAAATCTTTTCATTATCTAAAGGTACGCCTTTTTGGCGCAGGATGTAGGATCAAGTTGAAGAGATGGACAGGAAAACAAAACTATCCAAAGTATTGAAACTGCTTCATATCTGAACTGTTATTTTTTTGATTAATGGTATGGAACATTAGATGGAAACTGTAGCGGTAGAGACGCGATGCTTCGCGTCTTATTTTCGGAGATTCAATGCCAATGTTAGGGGAGGAAATATACAATTAATGCCTATGATTGCATTTCTTATCTGAACTGTTATTTTTTTGATTTTTATGATTAATGGGATGGATTACAATAGATAAAATCTGCTGTGTATAAGATGATGCCTGCTATGCTTTTAGGGAAATATTGGTTGAAATAAAATCTTAGCTAGTCATCAAACTCCTGGAAAACAAAGACCTCATTCATAATCCGTGAAATCCTATAATCCTTAAAATCCGTGATTCAAAAATGAGGGTTAGGGTAGTTTTATATTGGAACCTGTCAGGGAAAATACGATGTGGGGTATTGCCTCTACGTAATTTTCCAATATTCGAACCATTTATTTGGTTGTTAAACCATTTATCATTTTTCCTTTTCGGTTTATTATTCCTATTTTTGATTTTAACCTAACAACTTAAAAGAATAAAGCGGAAATGGAACGAATAAATATTACCCCTGACTATACAATTTCTAAAATTATAAAAGGTAGCTGGCATCTCTCCGGCGGTCATGGTACCATCATAACCTCTGAGGCCATTGACGATATGCGCGCTTTTGTGGAAGCTGGCATTACTACTTTCGATTGTGCCGATATTTATACCGGTGTAGAAGATTTGATTGGTCAGTTTTTGCGGTCAGAAAAAGATTCGTTCGCGTCTGGAAATCTTCCTCACGTTCAGATTCATACCAAATATGTGCCCGATTATGACGTGCTTGGTACGATAAAAAAAAAGGATACAGAGGCAATCATAGATCGTTCGTTGAAACGATTAGGTGTGGAACAGCTTGACCTCGTGCAGTTTGCCTGGTGGGATTATCAATTTCCCCGCTTTGTGGAGACCGCTGTTCATTTACACGAATTACAACAGGCAGGTAAAATCAGACACATTGGCGTAACCAATTTCGATGCTGCGCATTTAAAGGAAATACTAATGGCTGGCGTACCTGTTGTTGCCAATCAATTGCAATATTCCGCGCTGGATCATCGCCCAGAAAATGATATGCATCTACTGGCCAAAGAAACGGGTTTTTTTTATCTGTGTTATGGTGTCATTGCAGGTGGATTTCTAAGTGACAGCTATTTAAATACTTCCGCTCCGGTAGAACCCCTTGAAAATCGTTCGCTTACAAAATATCGACTCATCATTGAGGAGTATGGCGGGTATGATCTATTTCAGGAGTTACTTTTGATTCTTCATGATTTGGCAGATAAATACAAGGTCGGAATAGCTGAAATTGCCGCCCGATATATCCTTCAAAAACCGAATGTTGGGGGTATTATTATCGGTGCCCGAAACAGAAAGCATTTAGATAAACTCCTTAAAATACCATCATTTTCTCTAAGTAATGATGATTTATTAGCCATTGAAGGAATGACCCTGCGTTCAAAAGGACCATTGGGTCCTGTATATGAATTAGAAAGAGATAAAAATGGACCTCATGGTGCCATCATGCGCTATAATTTAAATGGACAAACTACCTTGAAGGCATGACCCAGACTACAGCTAAAAACATTGAAAAATTATCATTTTACGGGGGTACAATAGGTGCCATTTTACCTTTTGGCTTTTTTGCCATTGGTGTCATATTTTTAGCCCTTTCTGGCGCACCTGATGAACGAGGATTCTGGCCTGTACTAATTGGTGCCATTACTTTAGGTTTGCTACTGGCTAAAGACCGAAAATTATACAGCGAAACCATCATCAACGGGATGGCTCAACCCATAGTCATGGTTATGCTAACCGCCTGGATGCTGGCATCTACTATTGGGGTGTTAATGTCAGAAACGGGATTCGTAAATGCCTTACTATGGATGGCAAATCAATTGCATTTTTCAGCAGCAGGATTTACAGCACTAACTTTTATTATCTGCTGTATTATTTCACTATCAACGGGTTCAAGTTTTGCAACCATTCTGATTGGAGGTCCTTTACTTTATCCCGCAGGCGGATTATTAGGAGCCGATTTGCCCATATTAGCAGGTGCTATTCTTGCCGGAGCTACTTTTGGTGATTTTTTTGCACCCATTTCTGATACTACCATAGCCAGCGCTCTAAGTCAAGATGCCACAATTGGCCCCACCGTCAAAAGTAGATTAAAATACATATTACCCTTAGCCATAATTGTTATACCTATCTATTATTTTCTTAGTAAAGCCAATCCTGGTGAAGTAAAAATAGGTGAAAATTTGACTGGCGACCCATCTGGTTTACCCATGCTCGTCATCCCTGTATTCGTCATTTTTCTTTTCCTAAAAGGGAAACACCTGCTGCATGGCTTATTATTGGGTTTACTTGCAGGCGTAATACTCGGATTTGTTACAGGATTACTCCCTGCAACCAAAATATTATCCCTTGATCTGGAGAATTTCAGAGCACAAAGCTTTATCATTGAGGGAATTAACAGGGCAACAGGGATTAGTTTTTTCACCATACTATTAATGGGACTGGTAGAAACATTAAAGGGAAGTGGCATCATAGACCGACTTGTTACCTGGGCATCAGAACGAAGTAACAGTCCAAGACAAGCGGAAGGCTGGATTGCTTTTGCTGGAAGTATGGCCGTTCTTTTAACAACGCATAGCATTGTGGCCATCCTTATGGTAGCTGAATTTGCGCGGCAAACGGGTGAAAAACAGGGAATTACCCCTATCCGACGAGCCAATATTCTTAGTATGGTCGTTTGTGTATTTCCTTTCCTTTTCCCCTATTTTATCCCCGTGATTCTTATGGCAAATACAACAAATAGCGGCAAATCATTTGGCATTGAGCAAGTTTCTCCGCTGCAGGCTGGCATGTATAATTTCATCTCCTGGGGATTAGCTATCATAACGGTTGGCTCTCTTTTATGGAAAAATAAAAAACAATAAATAAAACGAAAATGAGCGAAACCAATTCCTTGCGATCTGACCAGTTTGAACTCTACGACCTCCGTGTTGTCGTAGAACAAATAAATGGACATTGTACTTGTAATATGAATATTGGAGATTGTTTTTACCTGCGTGGTGGAAAATTATCGATGCCCGAAAAATCTGATTTTTGCCTTTATGCCATACAATCTGCCATCCCATTGCTTCCTGCAAAACAGAGAAAAAATCACCCTGCCGACTGGATGGAAACCGATGCACGGGTAACTTGCCCTGACCCTGCCTGTGGATTAATATTAAGAATAGACAGAGAAGAAATTCGAGTCCTCAATCATGACGATGTTAGTCCAATACCCTGGGAGGAAGAGGCAGCGGAATAAATATTTTAAACCTTTTAACCCCAAATACTATTTAAAAATATCTTGAAAGAGATACCTGCTATCCTCATGTTTTTTGTTCCCCATTAAAAGCAAGATGAAATCTGTTAAAAAAAGTGATTTACCGGAAAAAATTTGTGTAACCTGTAAAAGACCCTTTTCCTGGCGTAAGAAATGGGAAAAGAATTGGGAGGAGGTGAAATATTGCAGTCAAAAATGTAGCCTTAACAAATCTAAAAATGTCTAATACCGGAATTGTTTTTCCACACCAACTATTTGAAGAAAGCGATGTATTGATCCATTGTCAAACTATCTATCTAGTCGAAGAATGGTTGTTTTTTCGTCAATATCAATTCCATAAAAGAAAAATTGCTTTTCACAGAGCCAGCATGAAATTCTATCTGTCTCACCTGGAAAAACTAGGTAAGAAGGTCATTTATATTAATTCCTTTGATGAAATCAGTGATATCAGGCTTTTAATTCCGGCGTTAAAGCAAAAAGGTATAAATCACTTATCTTATATTGAAACCACTGATCATTGGCTTGAAAAAAGATTAATTTCATCAGCAAATAAAAATGATATTGCGTTAAATACTTTTTCTTCTCCTCTATTTCTAAATACCTCAGAAGAAAATCGTCAGTATTTTTCAGACAAAAAACGGTTTTTCCAAACTGATTTCTACATTCATCAAAGAAAAAAAAGAAGTATTTTATTGGAAGAGTCTTCAAAACCTGTAGGTGGAAAATGGTCTTTTGATGATGAAAACAGATTGAAATATCCCAAAGGGAAAGTTCCTCCAAAAACCAGTTTTGAGCAGATTAATTCATTTCATGAAGAGGCCATTGAATATACAAATAAAAATTTTTCAAGCAATTATGGGAGCCTAAACCCAACAGATTTTTTTCCTGTCACCTTTCAAGACAGTAAAAAATGGTTGCAACAATTTTTAGAAACAAAGTTTGTAGCATTTGGCGATTACGAAGATGCCATTTTACAAAATGAAAAATGGCTGCACCACAGTTTGCTTACCCCAATGTTAAATATTGGATTGATATCTCCTTCCTATATTCTGAATGAAACCTTACTTTATACTTCAAAAAATCACATTCCACTGAATTCGCTGGAAGGGTTTATTCGTCAAATAGCAGGATGGCGGGAATTCATCAGAGCAGTTTATGAATTAAAAGGGACCGAAGAACGAACTAAAAATTTCTGGGGATTTAAGCGAAAAATACCTGAAAGTTTCTGGAAAGGAGAAACTGGTATTTTACCCATTGATTTAACCATAAAAAAAGTTTTAGAAACAGGGTATTGCCATCATATTGAACGACTTATGGTTTTGGGGAATTTTATGCTCCTCTGCGAATTTGATCCGGAAGAGGTATATCGATGGTTTATGGAACTTTTTGTTGACGCCTTTGACTGGGTTATGGTACCCAATGTTTATGGTATGAGCCAGTTTGCCGATGGAGGAATCATGTCAACCAAACCCTATATCAGTGGCAGTAATTATTTAATGAAAATGAGCGATTATCCTAAGGGAGATTGGCAAGCTGTCTGGGACGGTCTATTCTGGCATTTTATGGACAAGCAACGGGCCTTTTTCTTGAAAAATCCGAGATTAGGAATGTTAGTTAGAACTTTTGATAAAATGTCAGAGGACAAAAAACAAGAACATTTAAAAAATGCTGATTTTTATTTAAATAGTTTATAAGGATTATCATATCTGATAAGTTAAAGTTCATCGTACTTTGTCCCTACTTTTGTTCTAAATTATTTAACACCTCATTTTTTACCCAAAAAATCATTTTATGGATTTAAAAAACATTCAAACTGAGATTGATGCGAGTTTTTTGTATAAGCAACTAAGCATCGCAGAAAAAGATATAAATGTGGCTCATGTTTTTGTCCAAATGAGTGAAATAGAGCGCAGTCATGCTATTGCCTTTGCTAAAAAGTTTAATCTGAGCGTTGAAAATCTTCCTAAACCTTCCCTAAGGGCAAGAATACTGAATAAAATAGGAGAAATCATTGGTTATGACTATGTATTAGGGGTATTGCTTGATACGGAAAAAAGCATTTCATCGGCGGTACAACATGCCAGAAAAAACACTAATTCTCAAGGTTCCATTTCTGATACGGCGCATGTGACCATTCTTAAAAACATTTTAAATAATCATAAAAATATATCCAGTGATAATCTGGCAAGGTTTGAGAAAAAACACCGTTCTGTGGGTGGAAATGCATTGAGGGCTGCAGTTTTAGGTGGTAATGATGGGTTAGTTTCCAATTTCAGTTTGGTGATGGGTATTGCTGGCGCAACCAGTGGACAATCGGAAGTTTTACTGGCAGGCTTAGCCGGACTATTAGCTGGTGCATTATCTATGGCATTGGGTGAATGGATATCGGTAAAAAGTTCCCAGGAACTATATGAAAATCAGATGGCTTTAGAAATGGAAGAACTGGAAACAAATCCTGAGGGGGAAGAAAAGGAACTGGCGCTCATTTACATAACGAAAGGGATTCCAGAATCTCAAGCTATGCAAATGGCAAAAGAAATTATGTTAGATAAAGGACAGGCGCACGATATATTGGTACGGGAAGAATTGGGAATAAACCCTGAAGAAATGAAAGGTTCAGCGATGGAGGCTGCAGTCACCTCTTTTATTTTATTTGCCGTAGGCGCTATTCTACCCGTTATTCCTTTCTTTTTTGTTGGTGGTATGATGGCTATTCTTTTCAGTGCCACTTTAAGTGCTATTGGTTTATTTATCATCGGAGCAGCAATCACTTTATTTACAGGTAAAAATGTACTTTTTTCGGGATTCAGACAAGTTGCCTTTGGATTGATTGCTGCCGCAATTACTTTTGGTATTGGTCATTTAATCGGGATTTCCATAGTAGGTTAAAATACAATGCATGCGTGAATACAACGAACTTCCCACGGCAAAATCAAAAAATATAGGTCAGATTGCTCTTGAGGTCTTCAAAGAACCCATGTTTGTCTTATTATTGGTATGCAGCAGCATTTATCTGTTATTAGGTGACTATACCGAAGGAATTATGCTGTCCGCGTCCATTTTGATTATTATTTTCATCACCTTTTATCAATATCAAAAAACGGAAAGAGCCATTGAGTCTCTAAGACAGTTATCGTCACCTAAGGCCATGGTTATTAGAAATGGACAAACAGTTAAAATTCCAGGAAGAGAGATTGTTATCGGTGATATTGTACTTATAAATGAAGGAGACCGCATACCTGCCGATGGGCTATTGATTCACGGCACAAATCTTTCAGTTGATGAATCTATGCTTACGGGAGAGTCTATTCCCGTGTCAAAAGATACCCTGGCATGCGAAGGCAGCTCGCAAGTTTTTAGCGGTACTTTGGTCGTTCAAGGAGGCGGTAAATTAGAGGTAAATGCCATTGGCATTCACACTGAATTCGGAAAAATCGGCAAATCCTTGCAACAAATTGTTCAGGATCCTACTCGTTTACAAAAAGAAATGAAGGTTCTTATCAGAAATCTATTCATTATTGGAGGATTTTTAAGCGTTTTAGTCGTCATTGCCTTTTACCTGACCAGGGGAGATTTCATCGCTTCCCTGTTATCCGGTCTGGCATCTGCCATGGCCATTCTTCCTGAAGAATTTCCCGTTGTTCTAACTATCTTCCTGGCCATTGGCGCCTGGAGATTGTCCCAACAAAATGTGCTGACCAGGAATCCCTCTGCTATTGAGACCTTAGGTTCAGCCACCGTTTTGTGTAGTGATAAGACAGGTACCATAACGCAAAATAACATGGTATTATCTACTTTAATAAAGGAGCATTTTATCATTGAAAAAAATGAATTTGAGGAAAATATTGAGAATATTGAAGAACTTATTTTTACCGCCATTCTAGCCAGTCCCCCTGAAAGTATAGACCCCATGGAAAGGGGTGCTTATGCCGTAAACAAAACGCTTCCTTCCAGTCCACCACCCTCATTTACCTTAAGAAAGGAATATCCACTTAGTAAAGATTTGTATGCTATGACCAGGGTTTTAGAAGATGAGAATGGACAGATATTTGTAGGCTCAAAAGGGGCTCCAGAAGCGATTTTAGAACTATGTCATATTTCCGAAGAAGAGAAAATTCATTTACTTTCAAAAGTAAAAATGCTGGCTAAAAGAGGACAGCGGATATTAGGTGTAGCTAAGGGAAAAGTAGAAAACAGAGAATTTCCAGTGTCTCAAAAAGATTTTTCCTTTGAATTCATGGGCTTTCTTGGCTTCGAAGACCCTATCAGACCAGAGGTTCCAGAAGCCATAAAACAGTGCTATTCTGCTGGCATAAAGGTGATTATAATCACTGGTGATTATCCGGAAACAGCAAAAAATATTGGTAAACAAGCGGGGCTAAATGAGCACGATGAAATTTTAACAGGCCATGACTTAAAAAATCTTACAGAAAGTGAATTAAAGGAGAAAATCAGACATGTAAATATTTTTGCGCGCATTATTCCTGAGCAGAAATTACAGATCATTAAAGCGCTTAAAGCAAACGGAGAAATAGTTGCAATGACTGGTGACGGCGTAAATGATGCGCCCGCCTTAAAAGCAGCAGATATTGGTATTTCCATGGGTGGAAAAGGGACAGACGTAGCCAGGGAGTCATCTTCTCTCGTATTATTAGATGATAATTTCAGTTCCATTGTCATGGCCATAAAATCGGGAAGGAGAATTTTTGATAATCTTCAAAAGGCCATGGGGTACATCATTGCCATTCATATTCCAATTATCGGACTTGCCCTTTTGCCTGCCTTTTTTCCAGCTTTACCCATTTTACTCATGCCCTTGCATATTGTATTCATGGAATTAATCATTGATCCGGTATGTTCTATTGCCTTCGAATCTGAAAAAGAAGAAATCGGGGTTATGAAGAGACCACCAAGAGATCCAAATATGGCTTTTTTTGGATTCAAACAAATTTTCAAGAGCTCCCTGGTTGGTCTGATACTTTTAGCCATGGTATTGGCAGTCTATTTTTTTAGTATGCAAGAAGGACACACGGAAGGAGAAATTAGAGCTATAGCCTTTACGTCCTTAATCATTGGAAATATTTTCCTTATTCTTACTACCCTATCCAAAACCAGAAATGTTATAGACGTTCTTTTTGAAGACAATATCTCTCTAAAAATCATCCTTTTCGTTGCCAGTACCATGATGTTCTTACTCATTTCGGTACCTTATTTACGTGATTTATTTAGTTTTGAATATCCTGGGTTTAAACACTTTTATCTGGCGATAGTCGGTGGATTTGCCTTGTTATTTTTATTGGAAATTTATAAATATGTCCAATTAAAATTTAAACAGGTATAAATATTAATTAAAATAAAGGTCAGGGGAATTTGTGCCACAAGGCGCTAAAAGGTATTTTGGGGGAATAAAGTAGGAAAAAAAAGGGAGGCTATCTTTTAGATAGCCTCCCTTTTTTTAATTAAATGGAAGACAGATATTCCACTAAATCCCTTATTTCCCGTTTTGATAAAACGGATCCCATGGCAGGCATGGCAGACGGGAAATTTTCTCTGCTTTTTATCCTTGAAATAGGTACTCTTAATGGTTCGGCTGCGGAGGTTTTCAATAAAAGCTCCTCTGCATTTTCCCTCATTAAAACACCACTCACCTCTTGTCCGTCGGCCAAAACAAGGGAAACCATGCCAAAACCGGGAGCAATACGAGCACTTGGCTCAATAAGAGATTGGAGGATTTGTTCTCTGCTCAGTGCTTTCCCAATATCTTTTAGATTTGGGCCAACGATACTTCCTCCATCGCCAACAGCATGGCAACGAATACATTGAGCGGCAGAGTTATATAGAAAAATATTTCTTCCTTCTCTGACATTGCCACCAAAGAGAGCGTCATTGTATTGATCTGTTTCAGACCCTTTACCTTTAATTTTATCTACTTTCGCCAATAAATCAATATCTTTTGTTGCTTCCACCGACTCAATAAGATCAAGTTTCACATTTGGAGAAAGTTTGGACTCTGCCATTTTATCAATTAATTCCGACAAAACAACGCGGGTATTATCAATTGGCATTTGGCTCAAGACCTTAAAAACCTGTTGTTGTTCTTGAAAACTACCATTTTCAAAAACAGGATTTACAATTAAGGAAAGGCCTTCTTTACTGACATTAAGTTTATTAATAAGGCCCAATGCCGCAGTTCTCACCGTTTTGTCTTTATCACTAATACCTTTCTTAACTAAATCGGCAATCGATGCATATTTTAGATTTGCCAGAGACGTAATGGTTGCTACCCGGACTTCAGGACTTTCAGAAGAATGGAAAATATTTACCAGAGATTCATTGTAATCTGTAATATTAAGTTCTGACAATAATTTAACAGATGAAATTAAAACAGCTGGCTTATCACTTTGTAAGAAGCTCACCATTTTACTTTTGATTTTTGAATTGACCAAAGCGACATCGCGCACTAATTCGCCACGAAATCTACCGTCCACTCTATCGAGCACGGAGGGATTTGCCCAGGTACCAATGACAGATAGCGCCTCTGCCTTCAATTCTTCCGGAATATTTTCCTTTTCAGCATAAGCAATGAGAAGATCCAGCTCCTTTTCTCCGCCAACTCTTAAACAGGCATTAATAGCACGTCTCATCAAAGGTTCGTTTGAAAAACGGGACTGACCTAACATAGCTGCTAAAGCAGGTAAGGCAGGTACTATAGACAAATCGTCATTAATAGCCCTTGCCGCTTCTGTAACAATATATTCGTCCTCATCATTTAAAAAAGACACCATTTCCTTATGTTTCCATTTTCTCAGGACCAATACTGCCAATAAGCGAAGCGATTTATTAGCATTTGATTTCAACTGAACGATAGGTTCCATCTCCCCAATTCTGCTAAGAGCTAAAACGGCGGCATGTCTCAAATAAACATCTTCATCTTTATTCTTTTCCACCATTGTTAAAATGGCATTGATTGCCTTTTTATCTTTAATTCTACCGATGGCCTGGGTTGCAAAAAAACTCACACGAGGATTTGAGTGGTTGATTAGCGGGATAATCTTATCATTTGCAGCTGCAAAACGAACATCACCCCATGTTTTAAGCGTTTGTGCTATAATTTCCTGATCCGTGTCATTTAGAAGGGAAATAAGTGATGAAGCGGCATTTACCTCTTTTTGAGCAAATTGGCCGATGCCCCAAATGGCGTGAATACGGGCCAGTTGATTTTTCTTATCTCCTATCACCTGTTTAAATATCTCCAAACCCTTTGCGCCACGATTGACCAATTCAAATTGCGCTTTTAGCCTGATTCTATAATCTTCGTAAGCTAACAGACTTGCGAGTTGAGATTCTTCCAATTTATTGAAACGTTGTATCATCCATTTTTTTGTCTCTAAGCGTTTTGCGGCAAAAGCTTCATCTGTTGATTTAACATCAATTTTCCAGATTCGTCCATAATTCTTAGTATCCCAGCCAGTGACCCAATCAGCAGCATACAGGGCACCATCTATTCCAAAACGGATACCTGTTGGCAAAATACCTGTGGTTAGCATTTTTTCACCATCCAGCACAAAGGAGGCACCTTTAGGCTTCAGGCCAAAGGAATAAATATGAGAACCGGAAGCATTTCCAACAAACTCAACCAGGAAGAATTTATTCAAATAATCTTTCCCCAAAGCGGTTCCTGGATTATACACCATACCTGTTGGACCATTGTGGAAATTTTGAATCGGAGGGATGATATAGGCAGCCTGACCTTCCCATCGGGCAGTATAAAGTTTCTCTTTCATCCAGACATTATAACCATTATTTCTGGGATCAGTATATTTTCCATATTGCCAGTTAGAACGCCAACCAGAATCACTTCCATCAACCAAATGCACCAATCTTTCACTTTCTCCCTGATGATCGCCATCATTATCAGAAGAAATAAGATTGCCATATTCATCGAAAACAAACTCATGATCATTTCTTATACCATGAGATACTACTTCGAAATCGGAACCATCTGGATTTGACCTTACTAACACCCCTTCATTGGGATATTCGTGTTTCACTCCTGCTTTATCTACAATATTTGCACCAATATCACCAATTTGCCAGTAAATTTTGCCATCTGGGCCTTGAATTACCCCAGACATACCGTGAGCACCAAATCCAATATGCACAGCATAACCATGGCTGATGGACTCTTTAGATTCATAGAATCCATCTTTATTCTTATCTGTAAGACGCCACATATCAGGGCCAGTGCACCAAAATGCATCGTCTTCTCTGACGAGAACGCCACCTGCCACATCGGTAATTTCCTCACTTGGACCGACGAAAACCTTTGTGGATGTTTCTGCGATACCATCCCCATTTTTGTCTTCAACCCGCCATATTTCATCTTTTTCGACGGTTAAATCCTTCCAGTCATGGCTCCCATCTTCATTCAAATCTTTCAGCCAAGTATTCTTTTCTGAATTTTCTGGAGCGAAAGTTTTCCTTAAAAAAGCACGTCGATCTTCAACCGATTGCAAGCTAATGGAAGCCGTCATCCAGTCTCTATGTCCGCGAATATCAAATTCTGAATTTTTCTGACGAACGGCGCGGGTTATATAAGCCCTACCGAGATTGTCAATTTCTAGGGAAACCGGATCTGGAGAAAGTGAATCGGAGGCCCACAAATCCATTTTAAGGTCATCGGCCAGCTGAATAGAAGATTTATCTAAAACTTGCTTTGTTTTTTGACTTATGAATCCATTATCTAGCTTGATAATGTCCAATTTTTTAACATTCAAGCAAGAAATGAAACCAAGCAATAGAAGAAAAAAAGCACTTTTGCGAAAAAAAATGGTCATAATAAAGAGGATTTAGGTTTAACTACTACAAGTTAAAAATAAAAACCTAAATCCAATTTTTTATTTTTTTGCTAAAGAAACCTTCCAAGCACCTCTGAATTCACCAATTTTATAATCGACCGCCTTATCGGAAGGATACAATTCTTTAATTTTACTGAGGGTAGGAGCGTCTATGTCTTTTGCTTCCCCATGACATTTCAAACAAGTAGGCATACCAATACGAATGGGTGCATAATAAATGGAGGCATTTTTATTTTGATAATACTTAATATTCCCTTTCGATAGCGCCTTTAAAGCGACAAGATCCAGTTTGTCCGGCTTGTTCATCGGATTTCTATATTTCTCTGAAACCCTGGTAATGGAAACCCCATGAATATTGGAAATACTGTCCAGCAAAGGAAGAGCATTTTCATTACAAAAGGAAATGGCATGAGGAACTCCATGCTCCGAAATTTTCTGAGAAACTGTTTTCACCAGGGTTTGCTGACTCATGCCAACTATATTTTCTGCCATAGAAATGGGGATTCCTTTTTGACTATTTTTTCCTTTGGTTAGGGAAGAATTACAGGAAATGAGGGTAACCATAAAAAAAGTGGTTAAAAAAACCTTACCCAAATGGCTTAGGAAATTAAAATGTAGGAACATACTTTTCATTTTTATATAAAGATTAAAAAAAGGAATAGAAGATAAAGTAATACGAATCACATAAGGCATTAAAAACATGCTTTTATTAAAATGGCAACTATTCAGAAAATCTATTGTTAGCGGTAAAAAAATATCCTATGAATCTCCGCTATTTTACCCTTTTTATCCTTTCCAACCTATTTTTTCTTGCGAATGGAAAATCTCAAGCCATTCCTATGACCTTTCATAATGGTTCCTTAAAATCAATACCCTTAAATATACCAGGAATCATGAATCCCAATTTATCTCCTATATCAGATAGTGGTATTGAACTAGAACCAGAACAAAAAGTATTTTATTTTCCAAACGGAAAGAAAGGCAAAAAAGAATTACTTTTTGAAGTAGATAATACGTTCCGAAAAGATACGATTTTACAAATAGATGAAATGATTAAACAAAAAAAGAAGGTTTCCGAATAAATCCATAAAATATCCTTCGGTACCTACTTTCCTAATTGGTTAAAATCTGATTTTTATTCTCCAACAACTTTTTTAATTGATTATAGGAAACATCTTGAACGGCACATTTTTCATCAATAGCTAGACAAGCGGCAACGGCTGCAGACTGCCCAAGAATCATAAAAACGGGTTCCATACGAATGGAACCATAGGCTATATGGCTGCTAGAAACACAAACAGGAACAAACAGATTAGTGCATTCCTGTTTTTGGGGAATAATAGAACCATAGGAAATACGATATGGACCTGGTGGTTTTACCCCAATATCTCCCTCATTCTGGACATATCCTTCCGGAGTAACATATCGCTGGGTGTTATGAGAATCAATATGATAAGACCCCATTCCAATAGATCGGGGTGTTTCAATTCTCTGCATCACATCATGTTCTGTCGTAATATATTCTCCTGTCATTCTTCTTGACTCCCTTACATAAATTTGATGTGGCCAATGATTATTATCTTTAAACTCGTCTTTTGCAAGACCGTAAGATGCCATTTTTGTTCGAATATCATCGGGGACACGAGGATCATTGGCAACAAACCATAATAAGCCCGCCTGATAATCATAATGTTGCTTAATGATTTCCGCCCGGCGCTGATAATCAGCTTCTGGATAATCATAATTCATCCCAATAAAATCAGAACTAAAAGCCCCATGGTTATTTGTATCCGTTTTCTTATTGGGAAGTAAATCGAACTTACTGAACCAATCTTTTCTGCCCGTATTAAATTCTCTCAGCAATAATTCATAATTGGAGGCATCATATTTGTCAGGTTTTGGGAATGGCACTTTATTTTCCTCATGATTAGTCATACACATTCTGAAACAATAGGCTTGAATTTTTTTGTCCGCGGCGCCAAATTCACCTGGCGGTTCTGCTGAAACGTATGGAAGTAATCCGCTTGCTGGATCATCCTGGATTTTATAAGGTGAAATATTTGACTGGAAATGATGATCATGGTGAAAAACACCCGTTTGGACCCCATTAAATGTTTCGCTATACTTTGCGTTACCTTCCCTACCTACATGAAAGCTAATCTCGGCAGCTGCCATCAAATCTCCTTCATAAGTGGCATCAATGAATATTTTACCTTTAAAAACCTTCCCTGAAATTGTTGAAAAAGAAATAATTTCCCCCTTCTTTTTTATCACTCCCTTTTTTCTATCGAGCCATTCTCCTCGAAGTACATTTATATTATTTTCTTTTACAAAATCTTCAAAAACTTTTTCTGCCACATGAGGCTCAAACAGCCACATAGTGCGAAATTCACCATCCATCGCGACAGTTCCTTGACCTTTGTTACCAAAATCAGTTTGATTCTGCCATTTCCATGCGGAAGTATCTTTATAATGTAACCATACTTTATGATAAAATTCACGTGAAAGCCCACCAATAACTGTCTTATTCCCGGTATCTGTGAATCCCAGACCACCCGAAGTCAGGCCACCGAGATGTTGATCGGGGGAAACAATCAATACCGTTTTACCGGACTTTGCCACTTCAACAGCGGCAATGATAGCCGCAGAGGTACCTCCATAAATAATAACATCAGCATAATAAACGTTCTTAATCTTGGGGTGATTGTTCATAATCTTCGCTGCATCTGCGATTGACAGAAAAGTCAAAGCTGCAATAAAAAACAATATCCAATTTTTCATCATTGACGGAAGGTTTTAATAATACTTGTATAAATATATGAAAAAGGGTAGATAATTCATAAAAACTTCGTAGAGCAGCAGCCCATAGTTCAGCCTCAGGATTTACAGGATTTTTAGGATTAAGCAAGAAGTTGGGAGCAGTGAAATCTTAAGTTCGCAGCAGCGTATGGTTTTGATATACGAAGATGGTGGGGCTACGCCCCTATGTGATGTAGAACCCACTAAATAGTATCCATCTAAGAATAAACTTCATACCCGAACAAAAGACGATATGTCTAATCCTAAAAATCCTGTAAATCCTGATTCAAAAGTAAACAGTTACTAATAACCTTTACTTTCAAACCAAAGACGTCCTCTGAAATCCTAAAAATCCTTAATTTTTAATTTTCGAAACCAGCCAACCCGTCAATTTTTCACCTTGCTCGGGGTAAGTCCAATGACCTGTTTCCAAAGCTAAAAACAATTCCTTTGGCGCTGAAATGAGATTATATGCGGCATACATGGAGGTTGGTGGGCAAGTTTCATAATTAAAACCCCATGTGTACATTCCTGGAACCGTAATTCTACGGGCAAAATTCACTACATCATAATAACTAACCGTTTGTAAAACCTCTGGAAAGTCATGGGCTGGTTTGTTATTCTTATCAAAATAATGTGGCCATCCGCCTGCTCTGTTTTGTAAATAACCCGTTACATCGGAAATGGCAGGATAGAGTGCAGCAAGATACTGTACTCTTTTGTCCAAAGCTGCAGTTACAATACTTAAAGCTCCACCTTGGCTACCTCCCGTTACGACAAGATTCTTACCATCATATTGCGGTAAAGAAGTTAAAAAATCATTTGCTCTCACGCATCCTAAATAAACTCTTTTATAGTAAAATCTATTTTTATCCTGAATATTAAAACTGGGATAACCTCTTAATGCACCACTTACCAAGTCGGCATAAACACCAGGTTCCATATTAACCGGAATGCCATGAATACCTATTTGAAGCGTAATAATTCCTTTTTCTGCATTGGCTATATCACCTGCATAAGGTCTGACACCAGCACCGGGAACATGAAGGATCGCTGGATATTTACCTTCCTTTTTTGGCACACACAAAATACCATATAACCTGGCACCTGGGGCATTATTCTGAATATTTACATGGTAGACCAAAGTTTTTTCAGTGCATCTTTCGGGGATAAGCGTCATTTTGGCATCCATGGGTATTTTAGCAAGATCCTGTAATGCCGTAGCCCAAAAAGAATCAAAATCGGAAGGATTCTGTACGGTAGGTTTAATCTCTTCTGGAGAAAAGGCAGCAGTAGCCAGATTCCTATATTCTTTTCCATCGACTTCAGCAATAGCTGTTAGTCTTATAAATCCAGCTTTATTTAAGGTACCGCCATTTATTTGTTGCATACCATTTGCCAAAACAATAGTCTCAGATTTTAAAGGTTCCATTTTCTCCTCACCCAATTCATATTTAACTTTAACATTGGGCACATAATTTCCATTCTTCAAAACTGAAATCGTAAACTTAACAGATTCCCCCTTTTTATATATCCAATCACTATGATCGGGAGCCACCATAACTTTTATAAATTTTTCAACAGGTTGCCCTACCAGAAGGGTTATTGAGAAAAAGAAGTTTAAAAGGAGTAATAAATAGCATTTTTTCATCACTTATGGTTTAAGATGTTTCTTAAAGATAAAATTAAATTTGTTTTATCTGTTAAAAAATATTTCCCTGGTATTTTTTCCAATATTCTTTACTATAGCCTCCAGTGGCAAATCGCTTTCATCTCCATTAAATGGATTTTCAATTTCCTCTGCAATCAACTCTATGGAAGCCAATACATACAAAATAAACATCGTTACCGGAATGATAAAGAAAAATAATTGAGTACTATAAACAATTGGAAAAAGCATTACGTAAATGAAAATAAATTTTTTAATAAATACACTGTAAGTGAAGGGAATAGGCGTATTCTTTATGCGTTCACATCCTCCTGCAACTTCCATAAATTTATTTAATTCACTTCGAAACAGTTCAAGTTCATGAATAGAAAATAAACCATGTCTGACATCCGCTTTTAAGGCAAGGAATATTAATTTAGCTATAAACTGAGGTTGTTGATTTATTTTTAAAATTTCATTTTTATCTTCAAAAATGGGATTATTATCTTCAAATATTTCAAAGTAGTTACTATGCAATCTCTTATCTTGCAAATGTTGTTTCAAAGCTATTGAAAACAAGTGCATCAATGCACTGTAATAATGTCTTCTTTGCTCATTTTCAATGGGTAAACTACTATGAAGATGTATAGAAATATTTCTAACAGCATTATTTAAATCACCCCAAAGCCTCCTTCCTTCCCACCAGCGATCATAGGCGGTATTTGTTCTAAATACTAAAAAAAGGGATAGCGTAAATCCTAAAATAGAATAAACAATGCCAATATTATTAAATAATCCAATAGTTTTATTATTTGCAAAAAAAATATTTTCAATATATGCCCAGCAACCTGAATATACTCCTACGCCGAGTAGCAACGGAAGAAGGCGTTGCATCGTTTCTGTTTTATGTATTTTAAATATAAATGTAAACCAGTCTTTAGCATTATATGAAATCATAACTTAATATTTGTTGCCCTTAAATTACCTTAAGGGCAACAAATATAATTAAAATGCATAACCTACTGCTACGGTTATACCGGGTAAAAGGATGCTGGCTGCCGCATTATCTAAACCATCAAATGCGAGCTGCTCAAAACTTCCAAAAAAGGTTGTATACTTTGGTCCGATACCAACATCAAAAACCACCCCTTTTTTTGAGCCAATTTGATAGCCAATTTCACCACCTACTACAAACGTACCATATTTAAATTCGCCAGAAGACCCTGTATTATAGGCAATTTCTGGATTTACATAAAAGCCGCCAGGTGCTGGTTTTTTTGCATGGGAAAGATAGTAACGGTAACCTGCGCCAACGCCTGCCACATTTACCTTAAGTCCTAAAAACTTATAGGTATATTTTGCTTTAACAATAATAGAGGATGATTCACTTAAAACCTTTTCATAAGCAAGATTAAAGTTTCCAAAAGCTAATCCAAAAGGATTTGTTTTGATAATCGAACCGGGAATATCATCCTGTGCAGTTAAAAGGCTTGCATTCAAACCCAGGAACAATAAAAAACACCATTTTTTCATAATAAATGATTTAGAGATTTAGAGATTTAAACTTAATCTGGTATTGCGAAGGTAACGTAAACGTCACCCGATGTTGTTTTAAGTTTACCACCACCACAAGCAATGGTTATAAATTGTTTATCCCCTATTTTATACATCGCTGGCGTTGCAAAAGCTGCAAAAGGTAATTCATATTCCCATAAAAGTTTACCGTTCATCTTATTAAATGCTCTAAACATTTTATCTGGAGTCCCTGCTATAAAGACTAACCCACCCGCTGTAGCTACCGGGCCTCCATAATTTTCAGTGCCTGTAGGCGGAACCCCCAATTTCTTTAAATCAGGATATTCACCCAGGGGCGTTTTCCACAACAATTTCCCACTTTTGAGATCTATAGCATTTAACGAACCCCAGGGCGGAGAAATTGCGGGACGCCCCTCTGGCGTTAAAAATTTATTATAACCTGCCATTTTATAGGGCACTCGGTCATAAGCTGTTTCCTTCCTTTTACCACTATCGGAATAAATACCATTTTTCTCTGGTAAATCGAGCAAATAAATGGCTATTGCCTGCTTTTCAGATGCAAGTAGTCTTTTGAAAGAAGGCATCATTCTTCGTCCATTATTCAATAATGTGGTTAGCGTCTTTTCATCAAATCTCGAAGATATATTTTCAACACTTGGATTATTTCCCAATCCTTTTTTGTTTTCACCATGACAAACAGCACATTGCTCCTCAAACAATCTTTTTCCTGCTGCAAATTTTGTTTCCGTCCTAATTTCTTTCTTTTTTACTGCTTTCATTTCCATAATCCAGGGCATTTCATTGCTGTTAACCCATAAAATGGAAAGAAAAGGATCAACTGCAGAACCTCCCCACTCTCCTCCACCATCAAATCCTGGATAAATTAAGGAGGGAGTTTTCCCAGGTAAAACAAAAGAATGACCATAGCGTAAGGTAGCCATTTTTTCTTCTACCCAGGCTTTTTCGCTTTCCTTCAGATAAGGATTAATTTCATTTTTTGTCAATGTTTGTCTGGAAAATGGTTCCGGAAGGGAAGGAATGGGTTGGGTTGGCCATGGCTTTTCACCTTCCAGATCGGAATTTACCGGTACTTTTGTTTCAACAATAGGAAAAAATGGCTTACCAGTCTCTCTTTCAAAAATAAAAATTTGACCATTTTTAGTAGTTTGAATCACCACATCTATCGCTTTTCCCGCTCTTTCAATGGTACTGAGAACAGGAGGCGTCGGCAAATCTTTATCCCATAAATCATGGTGAATAAATTGAAAATGCCATTTTCTCTTTCCCGTATTCGCATCTAAAGCAAGGAGACAATTCGCAAATAAATTGGAACCTTTTCTGTTACCACCATAAAAATCATACGCCGCCGAACCTGTTCCTGCAAATAGAACTCCTTTTTTTTCATCCATGGAGAAGCCACTCCAGACATTGGCACCCCCTGCATATTGATAAGCATTTTTATCCTCCCATGTTTCATAACCAAATTCTCCTGGTTGAGGAATGGTATGAAAAATCCATTTCATTTTTCCGGACCTAACATCATAAGCACGGATATGACCGGGTGCAGCAGGTGAATTTTCGTCCACACGCGTTCCAAGGATTAATAAATTTTTATAAATAATGCCAGGAGAAGTATTCACAACAATTAAATCGTCTACTTCCCTTCCCAGATTTTTATGTAGATCTATGGCTCCACCTTCACCAAAAGAAGTAACCGGTTTCCCTGTTTTTGCATCTATGGCGATGGTAAAAGAACCTACGGTATAAAACAATCTTTCCTCCACTTTATTATCAGTCCAATAACAAAGTCCACGAGCATTAATCATATTGTGAAAAGAGGCTCTGTCCGCAGGGCCATTTTTCCATGATATGGTTGGGTCAAATACCCATATTTCTTTGCCACTTTTCGCATTTAACGCAAATAATTTTAACTGCGGAGTAATTCCATATAATATACCATTCATCACAATGGGATTTGTTTGAATCTGAGAGCGAGCCGCTGTATCCGCATCACCTGATTTATACGTCCAAATGGGTTTCAAGGAAGTAACATTGGTCGTATCAATTTCATGAAGGGAAGAATATTTAAGGGCATCTGAAGTACCATTATAATAATGCCAGTTACTGTAATCTTTTGAATTTTCATCGTTGCATGATGAAAAAAAGTTAACCAAGAGGATAGTTAACACAATATATTTAAGTTGAATTAAGGTTTTCATAGGTTTGAATTTGCTTATAACCTTTAAATTAATTATTTTTTACTAACTTAAAGTTTAATATGGCTGATTAAATGAAAGAATAAATCATTTCCCATGAAACCAATTTTTATATTTTCCTTATTAACCCTTTCCACTTGGGGTATTTGCCAGCAAGACAGTATGGTTGCTAAACTTAATGCATATTTTAAAGATATAGACCACACGAAACATCCTGGGTTGTCCATAAGTCTTCTCGAAAATGGTAAAATAGTGTACAGAAATAGTTTTGGTATGGCAAATTTGGAAAATGGAACCCCATTTAAAGAAGAAACAGTATCTGATATAGGTTCCGTGGCCAAACACATCACTAATTTTGCCCTCCTTCATTTAATCAATGAAAATAAACTGACTTTAAGCGACTCTTTAGCCAATTTTTTTCCAACCTTAAAAAATCATACAGCAGGAAAAATAACGCTGCAGCAGCTTATGCAACATACCAGTGGGTTAAGGGAAATATATAGTAAACTTGCCCTTCAGGGAGGTAGAATGGGCCAGCCTATTTTCCAGGAGGATGCATTAAATTTAGTGGAAGCTTCGGAAAGTCTGAATTTCCCTGCTGGTTCTTCTTTTAGTTATTGTAATACTGGATACATGCTACTTGCTGAAATCATTCAAAAAGTAAGTAAAATGTCTTATGAAGCCTATTTGAAAGAAAAAATATTTCAGCCATTGTCCATGTCCAACTCGTATGTGATGGATAAACAGGGAGAAATTTTTCCTAATATGTCCAATTCTTATCATTTATCTCAAAATAAATGGACTTCTGTTTATGATAACAGCACTGCATTTGGGCAAGGTGGTATTTATATGTCCCAACAGGATATTGAAAAATGGTTTTTGTTTTTAACAAGTGATGAAGCCAATAAAGAAAAACCCATTCAAAAGCTCCTGAAAAAGACCATTTTAAATAATGGTGACAAGCTGAATTATGCTTTTGGCATTGAGAATAATACCTTTGGTCCTGTCAATTATTGGCAACACACAGGTTCAAGTGCCGGGTTTCGTGCTGCATTTACCTGGATACCTGAAACTAATCAGGTGCTTATTTTAAAGAGTAATTACAGTTCTTTTAATGCAATCAAAACGACGGAAGACCTACTATCCATTTTATTTTCACTTCCTCAAAAAGCTGAAAAACAAAAAGTTAATGGGATTAATACTGAAAATCAGCTTTCTTTAGACCCCAAAGATGGAATTTCATGGCAGGGTGATTATTATTGCAAGGAAATGGATGTCATGTATTCCTTTATTCTTTTGGAAAATAAATTATACTGCAAACACCCTTTACGTGGTAGCACGGAAGTAAAAAAGGTTGTAAATGGGAACTATGTTGCAAACCCCTTTTTCACCTCTTTAAAACCAGAAAGAGATAAAAAAGGAAATGTAACCCATATTTATATGAACA
>Ga0208787_1000335_pt1 | contig 23230 bp, 22 predicted proteins | sample Wag4_2014_7_11_FD_187362 | JGI IMG/M metagenome (GOLD analysis project Ga0208787, IMG submission 187362) | Fresh water microbial communities from Ohio, USA - Utica-2 Time Series HT 2014_7_11 (SPAdes) (version 2) | ecosystem: Environmental > Aquatic > Freshwater > Water tank | place: USA: Ohio...
GCGCCCGCCTACTGCCGCCGCTACCGACCCGCCGCCCGGCACGCCCAGGCGGTCGACAGCTCGATGAGCCACCTCGGCTTTCGCTGCGTCATCCGCCCCTAGGCGCCAAACGGCCCGACCCGGGCCATGAGGCTGAGGATCACGAACGATCCAAAGAGCAGCAGGGTAAAGGCCGCCACCAGGGCGAGGGAGACCGGAAGCCTGGGCTCGGGCGGCAGAACCTCGGCCATCCCCTCCTCAACCCTCTGCCGACGCAGCTGGAGCATATAGCTCACGTGCGAGGCGATCCCGAGGGCCAGGAGGCAGACACCCAGGGCCACCAGGGTCAGCCCGAACCGGGTGGGTGCCTCTGCGGGAATGGCATCATTCAACAGCTTCTTGTCTGCCAGGGAGCGGAAGAAGGAGAAGATCGTGAAGCCAAACCCGATGAGGGACAGGGAGGTCCTCTGGACGCTCATCAGGGTCCGGTCGGCCGCCAGCCGCGTCCGCTGGAAGGCAAGGGCGGTGCGCATCGCCGCCATGCGGTCGCCGGCGCTCATTTCCGTCTGGCTCATCGATTCCCCTTTCGGACGACAACAGGTTAGAGCCCTCCGGGCAGATCCGGAATATTGGACGGCAGCATACCCCTAGAACTCGCGATCATACCTTTACATGATCTCCGAAAACCTCAACTTCATTGATCTCTTCAGGAGTTTTTCATGCTTGAGCATCTGTTTCGCGAAACCGCCCAGACGATCGGCCTTCTGGCTGAGGCTGCAGTCGTCCTGATCGTCGCCTGGGGAGCCGGGGAAGCCCTGCTCCGGACGATCAAGCTCGTCTTTCTGCGACATGGCGCGCTGAGCGGACGCCGGGAAATCTGGCTGGGCTTCGCGGCGTGGATCATGCTGGCCCTGGAGTTCGCCCTGGCGGCGGATATCATCCGGACGGCCATCGCCCCCACCTGGGAAGACATCGGGATGCTGGGTGCTATCGCTGCCATTCGGACGGGCCTGAACTGGTTCCTGGCCCGGGACATCACCCACTTCAATTCTACGAGCGAGCACAAGGCCTGAGATGCCCGATGACGGCCTGAAGAGCCCGCGTTCACGGCGTTTGGACACGATCGCCTCGATCATGTTGGCGGCAGCGGGTGTCGCATCCGCCTGGGCGACCTATCAGTCCTCCCTCTGGGGCGGCGTCCAGGCCAGCAGTTACGCCGCCGCCTCGGCCAAGGTGACTGAGGCCGCCCGGCTGGAACTCCGGGCCGGGCAGAGAAACGGCATGGACACAGCGCTGTACATGGCCTGGCTGTCGGCCGCAGCGAATAATGACCGCGAACTGATGACCTTCTATGAGAGGCGTTTCGTCCCTGAATTCAAGAAGGTCTTTGATGTCTGGCGAAGCCAGTATCCTGATGACCAGAGGGGTCAGGTCCAGGAGGGCCCCAACCTTTCCATGCTCCAGGCAGAGCATTCCGAGAGCCGTGAGGCGAAAGCGCTACGCGACGAGGCCTCGGCCCTGTTCAACAGGGCTGACAAGGCGAATTCGACGGGCGATCGCTATGTGGCCTCGACCGTGATCCTGGCCCTTGTTCTCTTCCTGCTGGGCATCTCGACCGTCGCCCGGTCCTGGGAACAGCGCCGGCTGCTGGTCATCATCGCGGGAGGTCTCGGCCTTGCGGCGCTGGGCTTTCTTTTCCTCCTGCCTATGGCCTCGCTCTAGCGAGCGTCAGACCGCACCATGAACTGGTAGGCGGCGAGGACCACGGCAGCGACGAGCACGAACAGCAGAAGGTTGGCCAGAAGCTCTGGCTGGGTTTCCCCCAGGGCGGCGCCCGCCACGGTCAGGGCGACGCCGGGATGCCGGGATACGGCGGCCTCGGCCGAAGGGACCTTGTCCGAGACGTCCCCCCTGACGAAGAGATGGCCAAGGATCACGCCGGAAATGGCGACGACCAGGCTGGCCGGAAGCGCCGGGGTCGACGCCGCGGCCACCAGGGCCGGCCACATCCCCACCAGGATCAGAAGGGCAACGCCTGCAAGTATCACCGTGCCCGCCAGGCCCAACGGCCGGACCAGGCGGCTGGCCAGCTCCGGTGTAGCTTGCCTGAGCCCCATACCGACCAGCAGCGGAACGAAGACTGTCATCCCAAGGATGGTCATCATGGACGACATAAGCGCGTCCATCTCCAGGCCGAAGGCACGGGAGAGGAGGCCCAGATAAAATGGGGCCAGGACCAGCGACAAGAGGGTGCCCGTCACCTGGAAGGCGGTGACCCAATCGGTGTCCCCGCCGAACTTCAATTGCTTGCGAGGAAGGATGGGCGCGATGGGCGCGATGGAAAGGGCCAGGATCACCGCCCCGGCGGTGGGACCGGGAACCCCCATCCGCACCACCAGATAGGCGACAAGAGGAACCGCCACGAACATGGCGGCGAGGGCACCCAGGATCTTCTGGCGGTCCTGGGCATCCGAGAACACCCTGAAGACGGAGCCGAACCTGGCCTGAAGGCCGATCGAAACCACCAACAGGAAAACGCTGGAGACCGCCAACAACTTGATCGTGGAAGGTGTCAGCATGGTCAGCTCCAGTTTCAGAGAGAAGCCTCCGGATCCGGGCTACCGGACCCGGAGGCAATCCACGTCAGGCGCCGCCCGACGCACCCTGATGCAACTTTTCCATCACAGAATCGAGGTTGAAGCTGGCCGCCTTCTGGCGCGGCGGGAACTCCTGGAACGACGACAGGAACTGGCCGACCAGGCTCTGGGCCGGCACCAGCAGGTAGACGTGGTCAAACATCCAGTCCCAGTAGCTGTTGCAGGTGATGTCTGCATGCTCGTAGGGGTCGGTCCGGAGATTGAAGATCTTCGGGGTCCGCAGGGTGACCAGGGGCTCCGACCAGATCATGCAGGTGCCGGGGCAGCGCTGCTCCATGAAAACGATCTTCCAGTTGTCCCAGCGGAGGCCCGACAGCTCGCCGTCATCCGTGAAGTAGAAGAAGCTGATGCGGGGGCACTTCTCTTCCTTGCCCGTGAGGTAGTCGAGCAGGTTGTAGCCATCGAGGTGGACCTTGAAGTCGTGACCGTCGATCTTCGTGCCCTTGAGCAGGTCTGCCTTGACGTCCGTCGCGCCAGCAATGGCGGCCAGGGTCGGCAGCCAGTCGAGGTGGGAGACGATGTCGTTGGAAACCGAGCCCGCCTTGATCTTGCCCGGCCAGCGAACCATGGCGGGGACGCGGTAGGCGCCTTCCCAGTTGGTGTTCTTCTCTGAGCGGAAGGGGGTGGTTCCGGCGTCAGGCCAGCTGTTGCAGTGCGGGCCGTTGTCGGTCGAGTACATGACGAAGGTGTCGTCAGCGATGCCGAGTTCGTCCAGGAGGTTCAGCAGGACGCCGATCGCCTTGTCGTGGTCGATCATGACGTCATGGTACTCGGACTGCCAGCGGCCGGACTGGCCCAGGCTCTCCGGCTTGGCGTGGGTGCGGAAGTGCATGTGCGTGGTGTTGAACCACACGAAGAAGGGCACGCCGGCGTCATTGTGACGCTTGATGAAGTCGACGGTCTTCTCGAGGACTTCGTCGTCGATCGTCTCCATACGCTTCTTGGTCAGCGGACCGGTGTTGACGATGGACTGGCCGCCCTTGCCGTCCGCCTTGCAGTGCAGGACGCCGCGGGGACCGAAGTTCGCCTTGAAGTTCGGGAAGTCGACCGGGTTGGGATAGTCGCGCAGTTCGGGCTCTTCCTCGGCGTTCAGGTGATAGAGGTTACCGAAGAACTCGTCGAAGCCGTGCATGGTCGGCAGGTGGGCATCACGGTCGCCCAGATGGTTCTTGCCGAACTGGCCGGTGGCATAGCCCTGGCCCTTGAGGACCCGAGCGATGGTGGGATCCTCGGAACGCATGCCGAGCTCGGAGCCGGGGAGACCCACCTTGGTCAGGCCCGTCCGAAGGCCGCACTGGCCGGTGATGAAGGAGGCGCGACCGGCGGTGCAGCTCTGCTCCGCGTAATAGTCCGTGAAGAGCATTCCCTCTTCGGCGACCCGGTCGATGTTCGGGGTACGATACCCCATCATCCCCTTGGTGAAGACCGAAAGGTTGGACTGACCGATGTCGTCCCCCCACATGATCAGAATATTTGGCTTACCCTTGGGCATGGCGTTCTTCTCCGCTCTCAGAAGGCCGAAGGCAGCCTTCGTCATGAACCGATATTCGGCCCGTCACGCTAGGATGAGGGGGCTCACCGGAATAGCTGCAGCTTGCGACTACCGGCATAACCCTAGGCTTGATCGCTACGGCGGTTTCCGGTCTCGACGAGGAGATGGGTGGCGAGCGCCAGGATCCGCTGGGCAGCCCCGGAAAGGGGCCGGCTGGCGACCTGGACCGAATGCGCGCGATGCACGAAGTCAAGCCCCCTGATGGGAACTTCAGTCACATCGAAGAAGCGCTGGAGACGTCGCAGCAGGGTCGGTGACACAAGGCTGTAGACATCAGCCCGCTCAAGCAATTCGCCAATCTGGTAGTAGTCGGACCCGACCAGCGCGGGCTTGAGCGGCCCGCCGGTGACGCCCTCCAGCCAACGGGCGAACTCGGGATAAAACGCGGGCGAAGCGATCCGGTAATCGACCAGGTCGGCGGGCCTGATCTCGGATCTGTTGGCCAGCGGATGCCGCCTCCCCACCAGTACCACCGGACGAGTCCGCAGGATTTCCTTCACCACGAACTCCCCATCCATTCCCCTGGGCTGGAAGTGGAAGAAGCCAAAATCCAGGCGTCCTGACTTCAGCCTTTCAAAAAGCGACGCCGGGTCGTCCACGACGACGTCCAGGGCAACACCAGGATAAAGCCGGTGGGTCTCGGCAAGCAGGTCCGTCGCAATTTCCACGGCGACCAAGGTTCCCAGCCCGACAGTCACCTTGCCCGATTGACCGCGCGTGGACTCGTCGAGGTCACGCTCGATTGCAGCCAGGTCCAGAAGGACCTGCCGACCCCGCTCGACGAGAAGCTGTCCGGCCTGGGTCAGCTTGACCCCGGCGGTGGACCGCTCGAAGAGGACAACGCCGAGCCGGTCCTCGATCAGCCTGAGGTTCTTGCTGAGGCCGGGCTGGGTCAAGCCGAGGCCTTCCGCCGCCTGCCGAATGCTGCCCCGGTCGGCCACGGCCATGACCTGGCGGATGTCCCGGGACCCAAGGACGGGCGCCCGATCAGTCGGAATTGACATCCCCGGTTCCTTTCCAAGCGGGCGTGGGCTCGCACCCTGACCCCACACTACACACTACCGCCAGAGGTTGAACCCGGCTTCTTCTCCCAGGCCCAACCCGCTTGTGCGGCGACCAGCGGCAGCCTAGGACGACCGCATAGTCGCCCTCCTGGCGGAATTGGTAGACGCGCGGGATTTAGGTTCCCGTGTCGAAAGGCGTGCCGGTTCGAGTCCGGCGGAGGGCACCATGACCTCGCAGACGGTTCAGTGCCGGGCGTAGAGGTTGGACAAGACCTCGGGCACCAGTCCTGGCAGGTCTTCTGAGACAAGGCCCGGGCCGAACCGCTCCGCGGCTTCGGCGTGGATCCACGCCCCGGCGCAGGCGGCATCGAAGCCTGAGGCACCTTGGGCGAGAAGCCCGCCGATAAGCCCCGCGAGGACATCGCCGGAGCCGGCGGTCGCCAACCAGGGCGGCGCGTTGAGATTAATGGCCGCCCGGCCATCCGGATGGGCGACCACCGTGTCGGCACCCTTCAGCACCACCACGGCGCCAGCCCTGCGTGCCGCATCCCGGGCCGCTTCGATCCGCGTCGGTTCGCTGGCGAGCTTGCCAGGGAACAGGCGTTCGAACTCACCTTCGTGGGGGGTCAGCACGTCGTCGACGTCAAGGACGGCGAAGAGGTCCCCGGGCGACTGCCGGAAGACAGTGATGGCATCAGCGTCGATGACGAGGGCGGCACCTGTCCTTCCCAGGGCGAAGACCTTTTCCCGGGTTCCGTCTTCAAGCCCCGCGGCGGGCCCGATGATGACCGCATCCATGTCGGAACAGGCGTCTTCCAGCTCGTCGGCCGTGTCCGCGGCGACCAGCATGACCGCCTCAAGGTGGGCGGCGTTCACGGCCAGGGCGTCGCGCGGAGATGCCAGGGTGACCACGCCAGCGCCCACGCGCAGTCCGGCCCGGGCGGCCAGGCGCGCCGCCCCCGTCCGCCAGGGCCCGCCGCTGACCACCGCCAGTCGCCCCCGGCTGTGCTTGTGCCCGGAAGCTGAGGGCCAGGGAAAACGCTCCAGCCAGAGGTCGGGGTCATTCTCGAAGAGCTGCGAGGTCAGCTCTCCAAGGCCGATATCCGCCACGACGATCTCGCCGCACAGTTCCCGGCCGGGAAAAAGGACATGGACCGGTTTGCGGACCTGGAAGGTAACGGTGAGGTCTGCGGATGCCGCGAACCCACCAAGGGGCCGCCCGGTATCGCCGGACAGGCCGCTGGGAAGGTCAATGGCAACGGTTTGAACGCCTGCAGATGTCAGGGCTTCCAGCCGACGCGTGACGCCGGTGTCCAGGGGGCGGTTGAGCCCCGCGCCGAACAGGGCATCGATCAACAGCCGCTCGCCTCCCCCTTCCCCCCAGGTGGCGATCGTCCCGCTCCAGGCGGCCCGGGCCGCACGCGCTGCGGGCGTGGCTGGCGGCGCCAGCACCTCGACCACGACGGGCCAGCCCTTGCGGGCAAGTTCCGCGGCGGCGACATAGCCATCTCCTCCGTTGTCCCCGGGTCCGCAGAGGACCCGCACGGGCTGGGGTGGAAACCGGGCTTCCACCGCCCGGGCCACGGCAAGCCCCGCCCTCTGCATCAGACCCTCGACCGTCTCGCCGCGTTTCACGGCGGCCCGGTCTGCACGGGCCAGCGCAGCGACGCTGAGAATGGACCGGGCGGGCATGGCTAGAGGACGCCCGTGGACGCCTCGCGCCCCCGCGAGACCAGGGAAAGCCTGCTGCCGTCCGTTCCAAGGGTGGTTATCGAGGCGTGATCGGGCCGGAAGACCAGGACCCGGTCCTCGCCCTCCAGGAGGGACATCACCGCGTTGATCGCCACATAGTGGCTGAAAACCGCCGTCCCGCCCCGGACGAGCAGGGAGTCTGCGGCCCTGCGCCGCCACTGCTCGTAGTCCAAGTCCCCCCGAATCTCGGTCCAGCGACCCTGGAAGGCCTCGCGCAGCCAGCCTGGGCGATCCTCGGCGGAAAGGGCCGCGGGGGTGGGGATCTCACCGACACCCGGATCGATCTCGATCTCGACCCCGAGGGCCTCCGCGGTCGGAGCGGCGGTCTCCCGGCAGCGGCGCAGGGGGAACTGACCACCCGGGAGGGGCGCTGGTCTTCGGGCAGGGACAGGAGGTGGTCGCGGGCCGCCTCGGCCTGGGCACGGCCGGCGTCGTCCAGGCCGGGGTCGTCGTCAGCCTCTCCCCAGACGGCGGCGGGCTTTCCGTGGCGGATCAGGAAGAGGGTCTGCATGGTCTAGTCCAGTGTGAAATGGTTACGGCGGTCGTCGTCGGAGCGCGACACGGTTCCGGTGCGGCCAACGCCCTCCTCCGTCTCGAGGGAAGCCAGGGCGGCGGCCTCGGTTCCGGGAATGATGGCAGCGAAGCGGCGATCCGCCTCGTCCCGCCCCACGATGACGCCCATTCGGAACCCTTCCCGGTCATGAATGACGGTGTAGGTCTCCACCCTCCCCCGCCCGGATGGCCGTTCAATGACGGTCGAACGCGGCAGGGAGTCAATCCGGGCCTGCAGGACCGCGGGGTCCTGCCGCTCGAAGGGTCGCGAGGGACGGCGGGTCGAATAGACGCCGGTCGACTGCTTGGTGAGGTACCAGCCGTTGGCCGTGCACAGGCCAAAGGTACCTGGACGGGCCCGAAGGCGCTGCATCATGACGACGACGCCGTGCATGGCGTAGTTGTTTCCGGGCCCTCCGGCGTAGGGCAGGCCGCCTGTGACCGTGAAGCCCCGGGGATCCTCGAGGGACAGGCCGAGGGACTCTGCGCCCACCTGCACGGCGGACGGGAAGCAGGAGTAGAGGTCGAAGGCTGCGACCTCGGCGACCGAGATCCCGGCCATGTCCAGCGCCTGCTCTCCGGTCAGGCGCATGGCCGGACTGGAGTGAAAGTCCTGGCGCTCGATGGGGTTCCAGATGTCGTTGGCGTCCGCGCAGCCGTGAAGGAAGACCATCCGGTCCTCGGCGACTCCGAGCTCCCGGGCTCTCGCGAGACTGGTGATCAGGACACCCGCCGACTGGTCCACGTCCATGATGGCGTTCAGGAACTTCGGATAGGGAAAGCCGATCATCCGGTTGGCGGGCGTCACCGTGACCAGTTCCTCCGCCGACCGCGCCGTCGGGAACCAGGCTTCCGGATTGCCTGCCGCCACCCGGGTGAAGGGCGCGAAAAGTTCGCTCAGATGCTTCTGGTGATCCGGGATCGAGCGACCCTCCCGGGCGCGCAGGGCGTTCTCGAACAGGGGGTAGATGTTGATGGGCCGGTCCATCCCGTGAACGGCCTCATAGGCGCTGACCCCCGGACGCCCGTCGCCGATCCACTCCGGCGGTGGCAAGTCCTCGGCGTCATCCCAATCCTCGAAACCAAGGCCCCGGGTCAGGCGCTTTACGCCCGAGCCCATGAACTCGGCACCGACGACAAGGACCTGACGGTTACGCCCCTCGGCGATCCGCTGGGCGGCGACATTGATGGCGTACTGGGAGCTGTTCCCCCCTGCCCGGGTGTAGACGCTCCACTCGGGTGAGGCACCCAGCCGGCGGGCCAGGGTGGCAGGTGGATTGGTCGAATGCGGCATGAGACGCCGCTCACCCGGGGCGTCCACGGCGAAACTTATGACCGCAAGCCCGTCGATCCCGGAGAGGACCGCGGGCTCCAGACCCGCGTCCGACGCCGCCCGTTCCGCCGCGAACTTGAGCAGTTGCGTCGGAGATGGCGAGGCTGCGGGATCACCGCGCCAGGTGAACTGACCGCCTCCGACCAGAACCGGTGTCGTTTCGTCGCTCACCGCGCCCCTCCCCTTGGATGTGATGCCAATCCTAGGCACTGAAGGACGCCCCTCAAGGGGAATTCGGGCTGCAGTGAGAAATGCGCATTATTCGGGCGATAGGCGCTTAAAAAATAGGCGCCCAGGCAAAAATCCGACTCTGCCCGGCGGTCGGGTTCGTACCAATGCTTGAAGCCGGGCTCAGGCTGGGTCACCTCCACTGCGACATGCCGGGCGCTCGCCCCGGTTGGAGCTGGCAGATGAAAAAGATCGAAGCGGTCATCAAGCCCTTCAAGCTCGATGAGGTGAAGGAAGCCCTTCAGGAGATGGGCGTCCAGGGCATGACCGTGATTGAGGCCAAGGGCTATGGTCGCCAGAAGGGGCACACTGAACTCTACCGCGGTGCAGAGTACGTCGTGGACTTCCTGCCCAAGATCAAGGTCGAGGTGGTGATCGCTGACGACCAGCTCGAGGCCGCGCTGGAGGCGATCGTCGGTGCAGCCCGGACCGGGCGGATCGGCGACGGAAAGATTTTTGTTTCCGAAGTTCTGGATGTCCTGCGCATCCGCACTGGCGAGACAGGAGAGACCGCCGTCTAGACGGCGAAGGATTTAGATTTAATCGAGAAGGGGAACATCATGGCTACGGCCAAGGACATTCTGGACCAGATCAAGGAAAAAGACGTCAAGTACGTTGACGTCCGTTTCACCGACATCCGCGGCAAGTTGCAGCACGTCACCTTTGACATCGACCTCGTAGACGACGAATTCCTGACGGACGGCACCATGTTCGACGGATCGTCCATCGCTGGCTGGAAGGCGATCAACGAGAGCGACATGAAGCTGCGTCCGGACCTGGACACCGCCATCATTGACCCCTTCTACCAGCAGACCACCCTCGCCCTGATGTGCGACGTGGTGAACCCTGACAGCGGCCTGCCCTACAACCGTGACCCGCGGTCGATCTCCAAGTCGGCACTGAACTACCTGAAGTCCGCCGGGATTGGCGACACCGCCTTCTTCGGCCCCGAGGCCGAGTTCTTCATCTTCGACGACGTGCGCTGGTCCACGGCCCCGCACAATACCGGCTACTCCTTCGACTCCACGGAACTTCCGGTGAATTCCGGCCGTGAGTATCCCGAGGGCAACATGGGCCACCGCCCGGGCCCCAAGGGCGGCTACTTCCCGGTCAATCCGGTGGACTCCGCCCAGGACCTGCGCGGCGAAATGCTGGCGGTGATGGGCGAGCTGGGCATGAAGCCGGAAAAGCACCACCACGAGGTGGCGCCCGCCCAGCATGAACTCGGCCTGAAATTCGACACCCTCGTGGTGATGGCCGACCGCATGCAGCTCTACAAGTACGTCATCCACAACGTGGCGGCGGCCTACGGCAAGTCGGCCACCTTCATGGCCAAGCCGATGTTCGCCGACAACGGCTCGGGCATGCACGTCCACCAGTCGATCTGGGGCGCCGGCAAGCCTCTGTTCGCCGGGGACAAGTACGCGGGCCTCTCGCAGATGTGCCTCTGGTATATCGGCGGCATCATCAAGCACGCCAAGGCGATCAACGCCTTCGCGAACTCGACCACCAACTCCTACAAGCGCCTGGTTCCGGGCTACGAGGCCCCGGTGAAGCTGGCCTACTCGGCTCGCAACCGCTCGGCGTCGATCCGCATCCCGCATGTGGACAGCCCGAAGGCCAAGCGCATCGAGGCCCGCTTCCCCGATCCGATGGGCAACCCCTACCTGACCTTCACCGCCCTTTTGATGGCCGGCCTCGACGGCATCATCAACCAGATCGATCCGGGCGGTCCGCAGGACAAGAACCTCTACGATCTTCCCCCGCGCGAGCAGAAGAAGGTGCCGGAGGTCTGTGGCTCCCTGCGCGAGGCCCTCGAGAACCTGGACAAGGACCGCGCCTTCCTGAAGGCCGGCGGCGTCATGGACGACGACTTCATCGACTCCTACATCGAACTGAAGATGGAAGAGGTGATGCGTCTCCAGCTGCACCCGCATCCGGTCGAGTTCGACATGTATTACAAGTGCTGATCGCGCCCTCTTCGCGATGAGCGCCTGAAGGCCGCCGGTCACCCGGCGGCCTTCTTGTTTCGGGTCCTGGTGAGGCGGAGGTATGCCGAATCGCGCCATTGAACCCAAATGGCTGACCCTCCTCCCCAGGCCTCGCTGTTCGATGACCCGCCGTCGGGCGGCACCCCGCAGGAGCCGGCGGCTCCCGGGCCTGCACCTGTCAGGGCCCCCGTTTCCCGCGGTGACTACTCCGCAAAGGACATCGAGGTCCTCGAGGGCCTGGAACCGGTCCGCAAGCGCCCGGGCATGTACATCGGCGGCACGGACGAGCGGGCACTGCACCATCTCTTCGCCGAGGTCCTCGACAACGCCATGGACGAGGCTGTCGCCGGACATGCCCGCGTCATCGAGGTCCGGCTGGAAGCTGACGGTACCCTGACCGTCCGCGATGACGGACGCGGCATCCCTGTGGACCCCCATCCCCGGCATCCGGGCTTGTCGGCCCTCGAGGTCATCATGACCATTCTGCACTCCGGCGGAAAGTTCTCGGGCAAGGCCTACGAAACCTCCGGCGGCCTGCACGGCGTGGGCGTTTCGGTGGTCAACGCCCTGTCGGAGCACCTGGAGGTCACCGCCTTCAAGGACGGTTTCGAGTGGCGGCAGGTCTTCAGCCGGGGAAAGCCCGTGAGCGGGCTGGAGAAGCTGGGCGCGACGCGCAAGCATGGAACCGTAATCGCCTTCCGGCCGGACAGCCTGATCTTCGGCGAGGGGGTCGGCTTCCGGCCGGCCCGGCTCTATCGAATGTCCCGATCCAAGGCCTATCTCTTCGCCGGGGTCGAGATCCGGTGGTCCTGTGACCCCTCGCGCATCCAGGACCAGACGCCGGCCGAGGCGGTGCTGCGATTCCCCAATGGCCTCGCCGACTTCCTGGCTGAGCGGGTCCGCGACGTGGAGACTGTAACCCCGGAACCCTTCACCGGCCGCTTCGAGCGCAAGGGAGACCCAGGCAAGGTCGAATGGGCAGTCGCCTGGACCGGTGCGGGCTTCGGCGAGGCGGATGGCTTCATGCAGTCCTACTGCAACACTGTGCCCACCCCCGAGGGCGGGACACATGAGGCCGGCTTCCGGGCCGCCTTGACCCGCGGCCTCAAGGCCTACGCTGAACTGGTGGGAGAGAAGCGCGCAGGCCTTCTCACTGCAGAAGATGTTGTCGCCCAGGCTGGCGGCCTGGTCAGCGTCTTCATCACCAATCCCGAATTCCAGGGCCAGACCAAGGAGCGGTTGTCCTCCGCTGAGGCCCAGAAGCTGGTTGAAACCGCCCTGCGGGACCCCTTCGACCACTGGCTTGCGGCCCAGCCGCGCTCGGCCCGGGCCCTCCTCGACTTCGTGATCCAGCGCGCTGAGGACAGGCTGAAGCGCCGCCGGGAAAAAGAAGTCTCGCGGGCTTCGGCGACACGGAAGCTGCGATTACCCGGAAAGCTGGCGGACTGTTCCGCCCAGGCAGCCGACGGCTCGGAGATCTTCATCGTCGAGGGGGACAGCGCCGGCGGGTCGGCCAAGCAGGCCCGGAATCGCCGCACCCAGGCCATCCTGCCCCTCCGCGGCAAGATCCTGAACGTCGCCTCAGCTACGCCGGACAAGCTGGGCCAGAACCGGGAGCTGTCGGACCTCATGCTGGCCCTGGGCGTCCAGGGCGGATCCCGATTCCGCGAGGAAGACCTGCGGTATGAGCGGGTGGTCATCATGACTGACGCCGACGTCGACGGCGCCCACATCGCCAGCCTGCTGATCACCTTCTTCTACAGGACCATGCCGCAGCTCATACGTGCTGGCCGGCTCTACCTGGCCCTGCCGCCCCTCTTCCGCATCAGCCATGGCGGCAAGACGGTCTATGCCCGGGACGATGCGCACCGCGTGGCCCTCCTGGCCGGAGAGTTCAAGGGCAAGAAACCTGAGGTCGGACGCTTCAAGGGCCTGGGAGAGATGATGCCGGCCCAGCTCCGCGAGACAACGATGGATCCGGCAAGCCGGACACTTGCCCGGGTCACCCTGCCCCGGTCCGAGGAACAGGTCGCAGACCTCGTGGAGGCCTTGATGGGCCGCAAGCCCGAACTGAGGTTCCGGTTCATCCAGGAGAACGCCGAGTTCGCTACGGCGGACCTTGACGTCTAGTCGGATTGCGCTTGCGCGTTGACTTGAGGGCCCCAGCCCTTATGTTCCGGCGGCGCGGCGAACAACGTGCGCGCTGCTGCGCCGCGCGCGCCCCCGCCCCGCGGGACGGGCCCGTCGCCCTTTAGGCAAAGAATGACCGAATTCTCTGAACTGGGCCTATCGCCCGAAATCCTGCAGGCCGTCTTCAATACCGGCTACACGACTGCCACACCGATCCAGGCCGAAGCCATCCCCGTCGCACTCACGGGGAAGGATGTCCTGGGTATCGCCCAGACGGGCACCGGGAAGACCGCCGCCTTCACCCTGCCGATGATTGAGCGCCTCGCGTCGGGCCGCAGCCGCGCCCGTATGCCGCGGGCCCTGGTGATCGCCCCGACCCGGGAACTCGCCGACCAGGTCTCAGCCTCCTTCGAACGCTACTCCGCAGGCCAGGCCCGGAAGCTGTCCTGGGCCCTGCTGATCGGCGGGGTCTCCTTCAGCGACCAGGAACTCAAGCTCGACCGCGGCGTCGACGTCCTGATCGCGACCCCCGGCCGGCTTCTGGACCACTTCGAACGGGGCAAGCTGCTCCTGACCGGGGTGCAGATCCTCGTGGTCGACGAAGCCGACCGCATGCTCGACATGGGCTTCATTCCCGACATCGAACGAATCTTCAAGCTGACCCCACCCAAGAAGCAGATCCTGTTCTTCTCTGCGACCATGCCGCCCGAGATCACGCGGCTGACCAAGCAGTTCCTGAATGATCCGGTCCGCATCGAGGTGGCCAAACCTGCCACCACCGCCGAGACCATCGCCCAACACATTGTCCGCCTTCCGACCTCGGACCCCAAGGCCAAGCGCACCGCCCTGCGGATGCTGATCGAGAACGAGGGGATCAAGAACGGGATCGTCTTCTGCAACCGGAAGTCTGAGGTGGACATCGTCGCCAAGTCCCTGCGCACGCACGGCCTCGACGCCGCCGCCATCCACGGCGATCTCGACCAGCAGACCCGGATGCGGACCCTGGACGCCTTCCGAAACGGCGACCTCAAGCTCTTGTGCGCGTCTGACGTCGCCGCCCGGGGCCTGGACATCCCGGATGTCAGCCACGTCTTCAACTATGATGTTCCCCACCACGCCGAAGACTATGTGCACCGGATCGGACGAACGGGACGGGCGGGCAAGTTCGGTCGGGCCTTAATGATCGTGACCCCGGCCGACGCCAAGAATATTGACAAGGTCCTGAAGCTCATCGGCAAGGAGCCTGAAGAGGTCGTGCTGGAGGGGGTCGACTTTTCGGCCATCAAGGATACGCCCCGCGACGACCGCAAGGGTGGCCGTGGAGCGGCCCGCGGACGTGATCGTGACCGTGACCGTGACCGTGACCGTGACCGCGACCGCGGACGAGGGCGCGACGGGGAAGGCCGTCCTCCCAGAAGGGAACGTGCTGAGCCACAGGCGATTGAAGGGCACCAAGCCAATTCCGCCGAGCCGACTCAGCCAGAGGTCGCGCAGGCATCGCCCGAGGCCGACACCGGAAGGGAAACACAATCCCGCAGGTCACGTTCCGCCCGGTCAGACGGACGGACGTCAGCCGACGCGGCTCCGCGCACGCCAAGGACTACCGAACCGACCGACGCGCCGGCGCGGAAGAGCCGGCAGGAGTCCAGCGGAAACCGCCGGGACTCCTCCCAGGATGAAGACCGCCAGGGGGGCAAACCTATTGTCGGCTTCGGGAGCGATCTTCCTGCTTTTCTGACTCGGCCGACAGGTTCTGGACAAAAATGAGCCCCGTTGGCCTCGGCGCTTGACTCCCGCGGCCTCAGGCGGAAGTGAAGCGGCTGTGGTCGCATCTTGGTGCGCCCGGGATCTCCTGCGGAGGTAAGCGGAACAGCGCGATGGCCGAGGATTTTGAGGCGCGTTTCAGGTCGCCTGAAGCCTATTCGCTCGCCCGCAGTGCGCTGGAGCTGCTTGAGGGCGAGCGTGTCTGGCCGACGCCAATCAACTACGAAATCTGGGCCTACGTCACGGCCGAGCCGGAAAGTCCCCTAGCCAAGGAACTGGCGCGTATCCGCGAAAAGGGTGAGGTGATTACCGAAGACGTCGCCGAGAAGCTGGCGTCAATCTACCTGCCCCGGCAACGCCTCAGCGAACACATCCGGGACACGGGCCAGGCGCTTTCACGGGAACTGGCCAGCGCTGAGCAGGCGATCCGATCAGCCCAGGCGACCAGCGAGACCTTCTCGTCCCGGCTGGAGGAGACCTCCCGCACTCTCCGCGCCGATCCCAGTAGCGACGCCCTGCGGGGGGTGGTGGCCGACTTGTCCGATGCGACCCGCAGCATGCAGGCCCAGAACGCTGAGGTAGAGCGCGCCCTGGCGGCATCGACCTCCGAAGTCGCCATGCTGCGCGAGCAACTCCAGGAGATCCGCAAGGAGGCCGCCACCGATCCCCTGACACGGCTTGCCAACCGCCGAGCCTTTGACGAGGAGATTGAACGCGTCCGGTCAGGAGCTGAAGCGACCGGTGAGCCGTTCTGCCTGGTTCTTCTCGATATCGACCACTTCAAGAAGTTCAACGACACCTGGGGCCACCAGACCGGCGACCAGGTTCTCCGGTACGTGGCGGGTATCATCCGCAAGCGCGTTAGCCCGCCGCGTTTCGCCTCTCGCTTCGGCGGCGAAGAGTTTGCGTTCATCCTGCCCGGTGAAAACCTGTTCGATGCCTCGCCGCTGGTGAATTCGATCCTCAAGGACGTATCCTCCACCAGCATCCGCAGGCGGTCGACCAACGACAACCTCGGCATCATCACCCTGTCAGCGGGGATTGCAGCCTTCCGTTCCGGCGAAAGTGTTCATGACCTCGTCGAACGTGCGGACACCAACCTCTACACAGCCAAGCGCAGGGGCCGGAACCGCGTGGTGGTCGAGAGCAAGGTCTGACTTCAGCCGGGATCTGCCAGGCAGACTTGGGCGCGGATTCAAAATCTCTGGCCTGACGCAAGGTAAGCCGCGTTTCCTTGTCCACGAGTTCAATTCAGGAGGCGAGAGTGGCGTACGAGAAGATCAAGGTTTCGCTCAACGACGGCATCGCCGTCATTTGCCTGGCGGACCCGGCGACCCTGAACGCCGCCGGCCTCGACACCATGGCTGAACTCCGTGCAGCCTTCGCCGCCTTTGCCCGGCAGGACTCCGGTGCCCGGTGCGTCATCCTCACGGGTGAAGGCCGCGGCTTCTGCTCCGGTGCCAATCTCTCTGGCGGGGGTGGATCCGGTGGGGCTGCCAGCGCGGATCCCGACGGGCCGGATTCCGGCTCCGCACTGGAAACGGTCTACAACCCCTTCATGACCTCCCTGCGCGACTATCCCATCCCGATCGTGACGGCCATCAATGGTGCGGCGGCCGGCGTGGGATGCTCTCTCGCCCTGATGGGTGACATCATCGTCGCCGGCGAAAGCGCCTACTTCCTCCAGGCTTTCCGTCGGATTGGCCTGGTGCCCGATGGCGGTTCGACCTACCTGCTTCCCCGTCTCATCGGCAAGGCGCGCGCTCTGGAAATGGCGCTTCTGGGCGAGAAGATCCCCGCGAAGACGGCGTTGGACTGGGGTCTGGTGAACAGGGTCGTGCCGGACGAAGAGCTGATGTCCACCGCCCAGGAAATCGCCCGTTCCCTTGCCGAGGGTCCCTGGGCTCTCGGGTCGATCCGCAAGCTGATCTGGGAAAGCCTCGACAATCACTGGCTCCAGCAACTGCACGCTGAGCGCGTCGCCCAGCGTACTGCCGGCCGGACGTCCGACTTCCGCGAAGGTGTAATGGCCTTCCTCCAGAAGCGCGTCGCGGTCTTCAGCCGCAAGTAGGGCGCTTCAGGCGTCGGGGGCTTCTGCCGGCTGGATGGTCACGCTCTCGCCGCAGCCGCACGCGTCGGTCTGGTTGGGGTTGCGGAATACGAACTTGGCGGATAGCCGGGTGACCTCGTAGTCGATCACGGTTCCCAGCAGGAACAGCACGGCCGACGGCTCGACCAGCACTGTCACGCCCTGGTCCATGACGACCTCGTCGAGCGGGTCTGCGACTTCCGCATAGTCCAGGACGTATTCCTGGCCGGCGCAGCCGCCATTGCGCACGCCAACCCTCAGGCCAGCAACGGGGCGTTCCGAACGCGCGATGATCTCCCGAACCCGCTCGGCAGCGGCTGGCGACAGGGACACCACTTGGGGGCGGGGTCGGCGCGGACGGGGCGTTAGGATTGGGGTCTCGAGGGTCATGGCGTCTATATGGCCTCAGAACATGTTCAATTGAAGCTTGGCCTCATCCGACATCCGGGAGGGATCCCAGGGCGGATCAAAGACCAGATCGACCTTGACGGCCCGTACCCCGGGAACGCTCCGGACCGCGTCCTCGACCCAACCGGGCATCTCGCCTGCGACGGGGCATCCCGGGGCGGTCAGGGTCATGTCGACCGCTACGTCCCGGTCATCTGATACGTCGACCTTGTAGATGAGACCAAGCTCGTAGATGTCGACCGGGATTTCCGGGTCGAACACGGTCTTGAAGGCCTCGATCAGGCGGTCTGTAAGGCGGTCAAGCTCGGATTGGCTCAGGGCGCCGTTCGTCTCTTCGGGATTTGCACTCATGTGAAGAAGGTCCGGGTTCGATCCAGGGCGTCCAGGAAGGCGTCGACCTCCTGGCGGGTGTTGTAGAGGGCGAAGGAGGCGCGGAGGCTGGAGCTGACGCCCAGTCTACGCATCAGGGGCTCGGCGCAATGAGCTCCGGCCCGAACCGCCACGCCGTAGCGGTCAAGAAGCTGGGCGACGTCGTGAGCGTGGGCACCTTCCAGGGTGAAGCTGAGTATCGCACCCTTGTCCCGCGTCGTGCCCAGGATCCTGGCGCCATTGATGCCGGACAGTCCGGCTGCAGCTGCCTCGTAGAGCGCGTGCTCGTGCGCAGCGATGGCGGGACGATCCAGACCTTCCAGCCATTCGACGGCGGCGCCCAGCCCGATGGCCTCGATGATCGCGGGCGTTCCAGCTTCAAACCGGAGGGGCGGGTCTGCATAGGTGATGTGGTCGAAGTCCACCCGGTCGATCATTTCTCCACCCCCCTGCCAGGGTGGAAGGGCGGCAAGACGTTCGGGGCGGCCCCATAGGACGCCAATGCCTGTCGGCCCGTAGAGCTTGTGTCCGGAAAACGCGACGAAGTCGGCACCGAGTGCGGCGACATCCAAAGGCGCATGGACGACGGACTGGCAGGCATCCACCACGGTTACGGCACCGGCCGCCCGGGCCAGGGCCGCAACCTTCGCCACAGGATTCACCGTCCCCAGGACGTTGGACATGTGGACAAGCGAGACGACCCGGGTGCGCGGCGAGATCATGCGCTCCAGGGCCTCAAGGTCCAGGGCACCGTCCTCGTGGATGGGAGCGAAACGAAGCACCACCCCCTTTCGCTCCCGCAGGAAGTGCCAGGGCACGATGTTGGCGTGGTGCTCCATTTCCGTCAGGAGGATCTCGTCGCCCTCCGACATCCCGGCCCCAAGGCCTGCAGCCACCAGGTTCAGGGCTTCTGTCGCGCCTCGGGTGAAGACGACCTCAGACGGTACCGCGCCAATGAACCTCGCGATACTTTCCCTCGCGTTTTCATAGAGTTCGGTCGTTTCATTCGCAAGCGTATGCAGGCCGCGGTGCACATTGGCGTAGCTGTGACGGATCAGGTCCGTCATGGCCTGGATCACAATTTCAGGCTTCTGGGCCGAGGCGGCGCTATCAAGGTAGACAAGGGGCCGGTCGCCGATGCGCCGGGAAAGGATCGCGAATTCCGCCCGGATGGACTGGGGATCGAAGGTCATTCCGTAGACCCCCCGATGCGCCCCTGGAGCCAGGCCCGCATGCACCCGGCGGCAGCGGAGCACTGGATGCGGTCGATGACCTCGCCGAGGAAGGATGCCAGAAGCAGGGACCGGGCCTCCGCCTCGGGAAGCCCCCTCTGGCGCATATAGAAGAGCAACTCAGCATCCAGGGCACCGACCGTGGCCCCATGGGCGCAGGCCACATCATCCGCGTAAATCTCCAGCTCCGGGCGGGCGTCGACCTCGGCGCGGTCCGACAGGATCAGGGCGTTGTGCGCCATCCGCGCATCGGTGCCATCAGCTCCAGCCTCGACCGTGATCCGTCCCTGGAAGACGGCCCGGGCCTGGTCGTCGACCACACCCCGAGTGAGCTGGACGGTCTGGCCCTGGGGACCGGAATGCGTGACGCTGGAGGTCAGGTCCGCGTGACTCCGGCCAGCAAGGACATAGACCCCGTCCAGGCGAACGCTGGTGCCATCGCCGGGATTGAGAACCCGGGTCTCAAGCCTCTGGCGGCGGGCCCCGATTGTCAGAAGCGTCTGTGCCCATTCCGCTCTGGCCCCGAGCCGAACATCGGCGTCCACAAGCGAGACTGCGTCGACGCCGCCATCCGCGATGACAAGCCGCTCGCACGATGCGCCTGAAGCCAGGTCGACCTCGAGAGACAAAAGGGACAGGCCACCCCCATCGCCCTCATGGGACTCCAGGAGAGTCAGGCGGCCCCCGGCGGCGACCGTGATCCGGAGATGGGACGCATGTGAGCCCTCTCCACGAGCGACATTTCTCAGAGCTAAGGTCCGGGTTTCACCGGCGGAGACCTCGATAGCGCCAGGCCCCACGCCGTTCGCGAGGGTCACAACCGTCTCGCAGATCCCCTCAAAGGGACCAGGTCCAAGCTGGGCGGCGTCCAGCAATGGCGAGGGTTCCGGCAAGGTCCGGACCAGGCTCCGGAGGTCCGTCCAGCGCCAGTCCTCATCACGCCGTGAGGGCAGCCGGGAAGAATCCCGCAGCCGGATGGCCTCAGCCAGGTTCACGCAGCCCTCGCGAACTTGTCGTAACCGTCCCGCTCGAGTTCGTGGGCGAGTTCAGGCCCGCCGCTGGCGACGATCCGCCCCCCCGCGAGCACATGGACCCGATCCGGACGGATGTAGTCCAGAAGGCGCTGGTAATGGGTGATGACAAGCAGGCTGCGGTCGGGGCTACGCAGGGCGTTCACACCCTCAGAGACGATCCGCAGGGCGTCGATGTCGAGGCCGGAATCGGTCTCGTCCAGGATCATGAAGCGTGGCGACAGCAGTGCCATCTGGAGGATTTCCATGCGCTTCTTCTCGCCGCCGGAGAAGCCGACATTGAGGGGGCGCTTGAGCATGTCGAAGTCCATCTTCAGGTCTGCGGCGCAGGCCCGGGCCCGTTTCAGGAAATCAGGTGCCGACATCTCCGCCTCACCCCGCGCCTTGCGCTGGGCGTTGACCGCAGTCCGGATGAAGGTCAGTGCCGGAACACCCGGTATTTCAAGGGGATACTGGAAAGACAGGAAGAGTCCCCGTGCCGCCCTTTCGTCGGGAGCCAGGTTCAGGAGATCAACACCGTCCAATTCGGCAGCGCCGGAGGTGACCTCGTAGCCGGGCCGTCCAGTGAGCACATAGGACAGGGTCGACTTGCCAGCGCCGTTCGGGCCCATGATGGCATGGACCTCGCCGGCGGGAATCTCGAGGCTGAGCCCCTTGAGGATCTCGCGTTCGCCCACCCGGGCATGAAGATTGCGCAGGCTCAACATTATGGGGTCTCGTCAGCAAGGAATTGGGCGAGGAGGATCAGGGCTTCCTCCACGGAGGCCGCCATATCCTGCTTCCGGGGCGCTGCAGTCGGCGTGGTCGCCGTGCGCCGGTCAGCGGAAGTCACACTGGCCTCCCCCGCCTCGAAATAGGCGCGGAGCCGGAAATCCCTGTGGTCCAGGATGACGGCATACCGGGTCCGGTCAAGGTGCAGGCCGTGTTCGGCCAGGAAGCCGGGATCGCCCTCGAGAGCGGCGAAGAGCGCGCTGGCTGCCGCGTGATCCGATTCCTGCTGGGCGCGCTCCTTGGCCTCCCGGTCGATCCTTTCGCCCTCCCGGCGGTCGATCTCGGCCTTGTAGGCCTGGCGCAGGGAGAGGCCCTGGGTAAGGGTTGTTCCGGTCATCCCACGCTGCCTTCCAATGAGATCGCCACCAGTTTCTGGGCCTCGACCGCGAACTCCATCGGAAGTTCCTGCAGGACCTCGCGGACAAAGCCGTTCACCAGAAGCTGGACGGCCTCCTCCTCGGAGAGCCCTCTCTGCTGGACATAGAAGAGCTGGTCCTCCGAAAGCCGGGTGGTCGTCGCCTCGTGCTCGAAGGTGCAGGCGCCATTTCGCGCCTCGATGTAGGGAACCGTGTGAGCGGCACAGGCCTTGCCGATGAGCAGGCTGTCACACTGGGTGAAGTTGCGCGCGCCCTTGGCCTTGGGATGGGCGGATACGAGCCCCCGGTAGGTGTTGGAAGATCGCCCGGCGCTGATGCCCTTGGAGATGATGCGCGAGCGCGTGCCTTCCCCAAGGTGGATCATCTTGGTGCCGGTGTCGGCCTGCTGTCGGCCATTGGTGATGGCAATAGAATAGAATTCACCCACGCTCTCTCGGCCGCGGAGGACGCAGGAAGGATACTTCCATGTGATGGCCGACCCGGTCTCCACCTGGGTCCAGGACACCCGCGACCGGTCGCCACGGCAGTCTGCGCGCTTGGTCACGAAGTTGTAGATGCCCCCCTTCCCCGTCTCGGGGTCGCCCGGGTACCAATTCTGGACCGTGGAGTATTTGATCTCAGCGTCCTCCAGGACGATGAGTTCGACCACTGCGGCGTGGAGCTGGTTCTCATCCCGCATCGGTGCCGTGCAGCCCTCGAGATAGGAGACGTAGGCACCCTTGTCAGCGATGATCAGGGTCCGTTCGAACTGCCCACTCCCCGCAGCGTTGATCCGGAAATAGGTGGACAGCTCCATGGGGCAGCGCACGCCGGGCGGAACGTAGACGAAGCTTCCGTCCGAGAAGACCGCCGAATTCAGGCAGGCGAAGAAGTTATCCGTCACCGGCACGACCGTGCCCAGGTACTTGCGGACCAGCTCCGGGTGCTCGCGCACGGCCTCGCTCATGGAGCAGAAGATGACCCCGACCTCAGCCAACTCCTTCTTGAAGGTGGTCACCACGCTGACGGAGTCGAAGACGGCGTCGACGGCGTAGCGGGGTGCACCCACCACGCCCGCCAGGACCTCCTGCTCCCGCAGGGGAATACCCAGCTTCTCGTAGGTCCTCAGCAGTTCAGGATCGACCTCGTCCAGGCTCGCTGGCCCGCCGCCGGTCCGGGGGGCCGCGTAATAGGTGGCGTCCTGGTAGTCGATGGGTGGGAAACTGACCCGGGCCCAGTTCGGCGACTCCATCGCACTCCAGCGCTCGAAGGCCTCCAGGCGCCAGGCGAGCATCCAGTCCGGCTCGTCCTTCTTGGCCGAGATAAACGCCACCGTGTCCCGGTTCAGCCCCCGGGGCGCAAATTCCTGTTCGATGTCGGTTACGAAGCCGTGCTCGTACTTCTCGAGCCCGGCAACCTGGTCGACCGTGTCCTTGACGGCGGTCATCTGTCTGCTCCTCAGGCCGCAACCGGCCGGCGGCGGGACGCCTGCCGGGTATGAAGTTCAATCCAGGCGGCGGCGGCGGTCCGCCAGTCCACAGCGTTAGTCGACCAGCCCCCGCTGAGGCGTATGGCGCAGCCGGCGAGGTCGCCATGGCCCATGGCCTCCAGCACGCGGCTCGGCCGGACCTTGCCGCTCGAGCACGCCGCGCCGGCGCTGACCCGGACCCCAGCCAGGTCCAGGCCCATAACCTGGAGTTCCGAGGCGAAGTCGGGGGCGGCGATGCAAAGGACATCGTCAAGCCGTTCGGCTCCGGCACCAATGACAATGGCCCCGGCTCCGGCCAGAGCTGCGGCGGCTTCGTCCCGGCCTGTCCGGAAATCGCGATGGATCAAAGAGGCCTCCGCAGCCGCGCCGAACCCCGTAGCGCCGATGAGGTTCTGGGTCCCGGCCCGGCGGCCATGTTCCTGCCCACCGCCCGGCAGGTCGCGGACAATCCGGGTCCGGGGTCCGGCGACGAGGGCACCGATCCCCTGGGGCCCGCCGAGCTTGTGGGCGGAAAGGGCGAGGCTGTCTGCTCCCAGCGCCTCG
>Ga0208787_1000337_pt1 | contig 23047 bp, 19 predicted proteins | sample Wag4_2014_7_11_FD_187362 | JGI IMG/M metagenome (GOLD analysis project Ga0208787, IMG submission 187362) | Fresh water microbial communities from Ohio, USA - Utica-2 Time Series HT 2014_7_11 (SPAdes) (version 2) | ecosystem: Environmental > Aquatic > Freshwater > Water tank | place: USA: Ohio...
GCATTACACCTGGCGGATTTTATTATTCTTCATTTCAAATTGCTACACCTGAACATGGCGGGACACACCTGGATGCACCGATACATTTTTCACAGGGTGGATTGACTGTGGACAACATTCCACTCAGCAGCCTGACGGGCAATGCTGTGGTCATAGATGTTTCAGAAAAGGCTTTACTAAACAGGGACTATCTTATCAGTGTTGCTGATGTGGAAGTATGGGAAGAAAAGAATGGAGCCATCCCAGCTAATAGCATCGTTCTTTTTCACACAGGTTACGGAGCCTTTTATCCTGACCGTGAAAAAGTATTGGGAACAGCCAAGCAGGGTGTAGAAGCCATTCCGGAACTTCATTTCCCGGGTATTGCACCTGAAACTACCCAATGGTTGCTGGATAAGCGTGCAATAAAAGCAATGGGATTGGATACGCCCAGTACCGATTATGGTCAGTCAAAAGATTTCAAAACCCATCAGATTCTCCATGGTAAAAATAAACCCGGATTTGAGAATGTGGCAAACCTGGATAAGTTGCCACCAACAGGTGCATTCATTGTTGCTTTGCCGGTGAAAATAGGTAAAGGAAGTGGCGGACCGCTGCGCATTATCGCCGGAGTGCCAAAGTCTTAATCAGAGGTTAAGCCAATAGGTGGCTTTCAACACCAATGCACTGCCTTTGGAACGGTAGTTGTCTGCATAATAATTATCCGTGTACACCAGGAAGAGATCTGAAGCCGGTGCAAACCGCCACTGAAACCTGATATTGGTATTGATATTGTTGATCTGGTTATTGTACTGAATGAGTGTTGACAGGAAGATCGACTTTGTAAAGGTCAGTTCCAGTTTCGGACCAACCAGAACCAGGTCTAGACTTTTATAAGGCGACGGGAAACGCAGCCTGTTCAAGGAAACAACACTGGAAATGCTACCATAAGGCTGAAAGCGGTAACTCATCTCTCCATCTAGGTTCAACCTGGTTCCATTGAAATATTGTCCAGATCTTGTCTGCAATTTTGCTGCCACCTTTTTTCGCTGATCTGTTACCAGACTGCAAATGAAGGAATAATAGACGAATTCCTCATTTGTTTTGAGCTTTGTTCCTCCTGTATTCGTAGGGTCAAAATCTTCAGTCAGTTTTGTAAAATCTCTTCTAAACCTCACCATCAGCTGGGTGTAGTTCTTCCACATCACATTGTACATCGCATTCAGGTCATAGTCCGTAAGTCCTTTTCCTGCGAAGTGGGTGAAATCATAGTCCAACATGGGGCCGTGCCTGTTGACACTGGATTTGGACGGGTATATTTTCCATTGCAGGTCTCCTGCGTATTTGATGAACCCGCCACGACGCAGGTAGCCGACCTCTGGATTGAATTCATTGCCAATGGTGAAAAGGCGTTGCCTGGATTCGAAATTCCTTTTGTTGTAAACGATGCTGCCGCCATAAGCCTTATCCTTGCTGGTTTTGGTGGGGTCAAAAGACATCATGTAAAACAGCTTGCCATTCAACACATTGTTTTTGGAAGCGATATTGTAATCTACTCCCGCCACCCTGTTGAAATCAGCACTACCGGCAGCATCCTTGTTGGTGAAGATGAAGCCAATGCTTGAGCGATGGAATACTTTCTGCTGCAGGGCAATGACAGAGAAATTGTTAGCAGGTTGGTTGATCGAATCAATTGACGCTGTTCTCATCTGCATGACACCCAAACGCAGGTCATCGCCAATTTTTCCGCTCAGACGCATGCCGGCATCAATTTTATTCTGAATATTCTGACCTGTTCCGGGGTCTCTTGTTACCCCAATTCTGCGGGAAAAGAAAGGCCTGATACCATCCACACCAAAATTGGCAAAGAGGTCACCGTTCTCCAGAAAAAACTGGCGTTTTTCCGGGAATAGTATTTCGAAACGGTCAAGGTTGGTTACCTGATTATCAACTTCTACCTGGGAAAAATCCGGGTTAAAAGTGAGGTCAACATTGAGTGACGAACCTAAGCCAACTTTGGCATCGCCACCAAATCCGAGTTTAGATTGGGTAGTAAATTTTCTATTATCGGGTGAGCTTGCCACCGGATTTCTGAATAAGCTGGGGGATACAAACGGTATAAGTGAAATGTTGGGTCCTTTTCTACTTATAGGCGTTTCAAATGTGAGCGGTTTATTGAATGCCAGACTGATCATGGCATATTGATTGGGCACCCTTGCCCATCCTGATCTTTCCCCATTGTGGCTGTCCAGCCTATAGAAATTTACCAACCATTTGTCTGAACCATTCCTGAATCGAATGGTATTGAAAGGGATGGCCATTTCCATTGTCCAGTAATCTTCATATATCCGTGCTTCTGCCTGCCATTTATTGTCCCACGACAAGCTCAGGTCTTCACTCACTACACCGCCATTCACAACCAGTCCTTCGCGTTGCACACCAAAAGGATTGATGCCAAACGAAAAGGAGTTCATCCGATCCATGAATGGATCAATGCTCACCACAATGGCATCATTGGCTTCCCCCCTAAAATCACGTTTCAGCGATGGTGTTACATATTGTTGGTTCTTAACTGTATTGAACATCCTGGCGGCGATGAAAAGGTGTTTATCGTCGTAGGTGATCATAACTTCTGTCTTCGATTTTGACATCAGGCTATCAACCGGAAAATTCTGAATGAAATTTGTAGCTTTCTGGGCCTTTTCCCAGGTTTGTTCAGCAATGTAGCCATCCACTTTGATGTGTTCAATGGTTTTTCTGGCAAAATAACCAGTGTCCAGCAGGTTTATCATCGAATTGACAGACTCCTGGGATATAGCTCCATTGATGCATATCAGCAGAGCTATTACTGATAATAAACTAACTTTTTTCATTGATGGACCAAAGTTAAGATTCTGTATGAGATGATGGTATTCAAGCATTGAAATCGTTTTCGTTTCTTCAATATGTAACCCGGATGTTTTCAGGTAAATTGTAGGATAAAAATCATGCATGTTAAAAGCATTAATCCTATCTGGCGCATTATTATCCATCACACTCAGTTCCGCTGTTTCTGAAAAACCTGGGCATGACAAATGGATGAAAAAGGCAATTGGCGTATTGTCGGCATCTGTAATGAAAGAGGCCGATTGGGCTTTGTTGCAAAATCCGGAAACGGTTACTGCATCCAGGGCAGTCCGCAGCGCAGGAGGGGTTCATGATTTTTTTTCAGAAGGCGACTATTGGTGGCCCGATCCCAGGCATGTGGATAGTCCGTATATCCAGCGAGATGGGATGACCAATCCGGATAATTTCGTAGATCATCGACGGGCGATGATCCGTTTCAGCAGGGTTATGGGAGCGCTTGCCTCTGCCTACCTCATCAACATGGATGAACGCCATGCTGAACACGCATTTAGGCATGCCAGGGCGTGGTTTATGGATATTGAAACCCTGATGTCTCCACACCTCAGGTTTGCTCAGGCTATCAAAGGCAGGTTTACTGGCAGGGGTATTGGAATTATAGACACCATCCACCTGCTGGAAGTGGCCAAGGCCCTTGAGATTTTCGAAAAGAGTCGAACAGCCAAGCGAAGTGAATACGTTGTTTTCCGGAACTGGTTTGCAGACTACTTGAAATGGATGACCACCCACCCCTACGGAATTGATGAGAGCCGGGCATTGAACAACCATGGAACCTGCTGGACCCTACAAGTAGCGGGATTCGCCTCTTTTACAGGCAACGATTCGTTGTTGCAGGTATGCAGGGAGCGTTTTCAGGATATTCACTTACCCGGACAAATGGCAGCCGACGGATCTTTCCCCAAAGAAATCGCCCGCACGAAGCCCTATGGATATTCCCTATTCAACCTGGATGCCATGGTGATGATTTGTCAGGTATTGGGGAATACAGCCAGGCACGAGGCACTAGGCACGAGTGACAAGAGACGAGTGACGAGTGACAAGGGAGGAGGGAAGAGGGGAAATACAGCCAGGCACGAGGCACAAGGGACGAGTGACAAGAGACGAGTGACGAGTGACAAGGGAGGAGGGATGAGAGGAGATTTGTGGAGCGTAACGATTGATGGGGGACGCTCCATCCGGAAAGGGATTGATTTTATGTTGCCTTATGTCAGGGATAAAAAGCAATGGCCATTCAAACAGGATGTAATGTACTGGGATGAATGGCCGGTGGCACATCCCTTTTTGTTATTCAGTGCCATAGCTTACCAGGATGAATCCATTTTCCAGACCTGGGCTGAATTGAATCATGAGCCAGAAACAGAGGAGGTCATCAGAAACCTGCCCATTCGGCACCCGCTTATGTGGCTGAAAGAAACTCGCTAAATGTGACAAATATCACATTTTTGATTAATTTCTATCATTATTTTTGTATTCAACTTTAAACAACAACGTTATGAAAAAAAACATGGGTAGCACAGACAAAGTCATCAGACTTTCAGTAGCAGCAGTGTTAGCTGCATTGTATTTCACCGGAACAGTAACTGGAACACTGGGTATCGTTGCCCTCGTTGCAGCAGGCGTATTTACCCTCACCAGCCTTGTTAGTTTCTGTCCGATTTATCCAATCCTTGGCATCAACACATGTGCCGTTAAAAAATGATGAAAAAATATCTATTATATCTTGTGGGAGCCGCTGTTGGCGGACTGGGAGGATTCCTTTACTGGAAATATGTGGGTTGCCTGACAGGTACCTGTAAAATCACTTCCAGTCCGGTCAACAGTACCTTGTATTTCGCCATGATGGGTGCTTTGCTATTCAGTATGTTCAAAAAACAGGAAACGCATGGAAGCTAATTCAACATTTGGAGACATTATCAAGGGCGATAAGCCGGTATTGGTCGATTTTTTTGCAGAGTGGTGTGGTCCATGTAAAATGATGGCACCGATTCTCAAAGACCTTAAAACACAGATGGGTGACAGCGCCACAATTCTGAAAATTGATGTTGACCGCAATCAGGCACTGGCTGGCCATTTTCAGGTTCAGGGTGTGCCAACGCTTATTATCTTTCAAAACGGACAGGTTAAGTGGAGGCAATCGGGTGTAGTGCCTGTCAATCACCTAAGAAATGAATTGCAGAAACTGATGCAGCAATGATTTGATAGGCTGCTGATTTTTTTGTAAATTCATATAAAGGTTTGTGTGATGTGGAATTGTGTGAGAGCCCCAAGGGGGATGGTATTATTGATTTTCTTATTTTTTTCTTTTAAGTTGAACGCCCAGTCACTGCTGGTCTGGGAGCAACAACGTATCATTTATTTTCAGACGGAGTTCGGCAAGCCTTCGCTCAAACAGGCAGTTCATTTCTCTGTTCAGACACCAGTTGAAGGATTGGTTATTCAAGCTCCTGATTTTTTTCAGTTATCTGCTGATGGTATATCCTTTTCCCGCTTTGCAGTTTTTTCCCGGGAACAATTAAGGAAAGGGAAACAAACATTGTATGTTCAGTTCTATCCCGAAAGGAACATGTCGGCAGTGCTTGATACCTTGCAGCTTACAGGCGCACAGGCTGCACCCGGACAAACATTTTTTCTTCAGGGTGATACGTTCTCTAGAGATCATACACTTGATATTGTTAACTGGAACATTGAGTGGTTTGGCAGTAAAACCACAGGATTCGGTCCGGCTGACGACGACCTTGCACAGGCCAATATCAAAAAGATTATGGACAGCCTCGATGCAGATGTTTATGCCTTCTCAGAAGTTGTAGACACGCTGAGATTCAGTAAGCTGATTGCTTCCATGCCCGGTTATGGGTATAAACTGACTGATTACTGTTCAGGTGCTGCAAGCAACAATACGGCTGCGTATGCAGTTGGACAAAAGCTTGCATTTGTGTACCGGAAATCAATCTTCAGTAGCATTGCTGCAAGAGGCATGCTTCGGCAGAGTGAATCTGCCAGGGTAAATTGGGCAAATGGTCGATTCCCTTTTTTAAATGAGGCGACCTTCAACAGCAATTTAGGGGGTGCTAAAATTAATTTTATACTGCTGCATGGAAAGTCAGGAAACACACTCGCGGATCACCAGAAGCGGGTAGGTGCTACAAATGAACTGAAAGACAGTCTGGATCTGTTATTTAAGCACATGCCACTGGTTATCCTGGGTGATTTCAATGATGATCTGGACACCGCAATCACATCCGGTATTTCGGCACTGCCTTCTGCGTATGCCCCATTTGTAAATGATTCCTTGGGTTTGAGTCATTATAAAGCAGTGAGCTTTTTGTTGAGTAGAACTGGGTCGAGAACCCTATCCTCATATCCTGATCCTGTTGACCATTTGGTTTTGTCGGATGAATTGAAGCAGGAATACCTAGACGGTTCAGTTCGCGTAGTGTACGAAGTTGGAAAGTGGGTAAAGAGTTATATTAACACCACATCCGACCATTATCCAGTCATCAGCCGTTTGAAACTGCCGGTCGGAACAATTACATCCATCATTAATCGTGTAGCTGTTCCAGCCGTGAAGGTTATGCAATCCGGGTATCTCCTGACTCTAACGACACCAGTGCATGCAGGCAGTGCTGCTATTTCGGTATATACGTTGCAAGGTAGTCTCGTTTATAGTAAAAATGAAATCCCTTCCAGGTCAGGGTTTGTGCGCCATCAGATTGATGTTGCCAGATGGATTCCGGGCATCTATGTGTTGAGGTTTGCTTCTATGGGAAAAACAATTGCTTTGCGTATCTTCATCCATCCATAAACCATTCTGCCATGAATAAAAGACTTTTCTGTTTAGCACTGTCTGTTGTTGCTTTTGTCCTGCAACTCCAAGCACAGCAATTGGGCCCTGCTGAATTGAAAGTTGCAGCACGGATTCAGTCTGGGTACAGCGAAGCGGTGGAATTGCTGAAGACATCAGCCAATATCAACAGCGGATCATTGAATATTGAAGGGGTCAAAAAAGTGGGGGCCATATATGCCAAGGAACTTGAAAAAGCCGGGTTTGTATGCACCTGGATTTCCATGCCAGATTCCATCAAGCGTGCCGGACACCTGGTGGCAGAACGGAAGGGAAAGAAAGGGAAAAAGCTCTTTCTCATTGGGCATTTGGATACGGTTTTTGAACCGGATATGCCATTTACTCCGTTTACGATGATCAATGATTCCACTGCAACCGGACAAGGCGTAAATGATATGAAAGGGGGCGATGTGATTATGATAAAAGCTTTACAGGCACTGCATGCAGAAGGTTTGCTCGATGATGTGACGATTACAGCCTATTTTACAGGCGATGAGGAAAGGAGCGGGGATCCTGTTTCAGTAAGCCGGGGGGATTTTATTTCAAGGGCAAAACAACACGATATTGCCATTGGTTTTGAAGGCGCAAGCGGACTCAATACGATTGCTACGGCAAGACGGGGTTCCAGTGGATGGACGCTGCAAGTGAAAGCGAAAACAGGACATTCTTCCACCATCTTCAAAGAGTCTACTGGATACGGAGCCATCTATGAAGCAGCGCGGATCATCAATGAATTCAGAACAGCTTTAAGTACAGAAAAATACCTGACATTCAATCCCGGATTGTTCATTGGTGGTTCTGAGATGAGCTATGATCCAGCAAAAGCATCTGGTGCAGCAATTGGAAAAGATAACATCATTTCACCCGCAGTTACTGTTACAGGAGACCTCCGTTTTCTTACCGAACAGCAGAAGGAAAATGCCCGTCAAACCATGCGTGAGATTGTTTCAAAAAACCTTTCAGGTACCAGTGCTTCAATTATTTTTGAAGACGGCATTCCTTCCATGGCACCAACACCCGGCAATGAGTCCATTTTGAAAGTCATTGATGGCGTTTCACGCAGCCTGGGTAAAGGGGCATCTGTTGCCGGAGACCCCGGCTCGAGGGGTGCAGGTGATATATCCTATATTGCTGCATACATTGATTGTGTTGACGGACTCGGTGCTTCAGGCAGAGGGGCCCATGCCCCGGGAGAAACCATCAACCTTAATGACATAACCTTTCTGACCCAGCGGGCTGCCCTGTTGATATACAGGCTAACGAGGTGAAATTATGTAAATTGATTTAATCCTGAAAAAGCCTTCCTGACCTTGTCTAAAAACACTGGAACTTCATTAATCGGATCATTCAGTCCAAGGGTTTCGATGGGCACATTGCCTCTGTAACCACATTCCCGGATTATTTTACAAAGACGGGGTAAATCCATCAGGGTTTGTTTACCATCGATGATCAGTTTTTCTTTCAGTTGCCAGTTAATGGCAAGGGGAGTGGCTTTGCTGATTTCTGTATAAGGTTCAGGTGAAACAAATGTACCTGTGTCCAACACCAGTCCCAGCCACGGAGAGTTGAAGGGCTGAATGAGTTCATGGCACTCAGCAGCAGTTCTCAGGTAGTCGTTATGGTTTTGAATGCCTAGTATGACTCCGCTGCTGGCAGCAGCATGTAGGCAATGGTATAAGGCATATTGGATCCTTTCGGTTACCCGCTTTCTCTCTTCTCCGGTGCTGTAGGCCTTTGCTGTAAAAATGCGCAGTACTGGAGCGCCCAGTTTGGCCGCCACTTCAATCCACCGTTTTACCAGGTCAATTTCTTTTTCCAATGCAGCAGAACCGGCGTGTGAGAATTCGTTTCGTACACCCGTTCCGCTGATTTCCAAACCCAGTTCATGGGCTTTACGTTTGAAATCAAAAATTTCATGGTCTGATGGAGTTGCAGGGTACGTGGAGAAATAATAGCCTGTCATATCCACTGCTGCAAATCCCGTTTTTGCACAAAACTCCAACACTTCCTGTTTGCTGATTTGTTTTTTCACCAGCATATCGTTAAAGGAATATGCATTCAGGCTCAGCTTCAGGTGATCCCATTCTGCTGAAACAGGCTGCTGTTGCGTTTCTCCCTTTGCAGACAACAGCGGAGCTGCAGCCAGCAAGGGAATTGCATTCAGGAAATTTCTGCGGCTTGTTCCCATATCAGAGTGTTGAGAGATCGATTACAAAACGGTATTTGATATCGCCTTTGATCATGCGCTCATACGCTTCATTGATGTATGCTATAGGGATGGTTTCCACCTCAGCTACAATGTTATTGGCATGACAGAAATCCAGCATTTCCTGCGTCTCGCTGATGCTGCCAATCATGGAGCCGGTAATACTTCTTCTGTTTTTGATCAAGGCAAAAGGAGCCACTTTAGGGTTGTGCTCCGGCAAGCCTACAACCAGCAATCTCCCATCCAGATCCAGCAGATTGAGGTAAGCAGTATAATCATGATCAGCTGAAATGGCATCGAGCACAACGTTAAAAGAAGAATCGTAAGGCTTCAGTGCATCTTGTGAGGGTGCATGAATAAAATGATGGGCACCTAATTTAGATGCTTCTGCAACTTTTGATGCTGACGTTGAAATTACGGTGACTTCGGCACCGAAGGCTACAGCAAATTTAACGGCCATATGTCCCAGTCCGCCCAGACCAACAACAGCCACTTTCATACCCGGACCAACCTGCGCATATTTCAGCGGAGAATAAGTGGTGATGCCAGCACAAAGCAATGGTGCCACTCCAGCGAGGTTTTCTGTTTGCTTCACATGAAGCACATAGTTTTCATCAGTAACAATTTCCGAGGAGTATCCACCATAGGTGATCATACCGGAACCATCTCTTTCCATGGCATTGTATGTGCCGGTAATGCCTTCTACGCAGTACTGTTCCAATTGTGATTTGCAAGGCTTACAGCTTCTGCATGTATCCACCATCACACCAACGCCCACTGTTTGTCCTACGCTGAACTTATTCACTTCAGATCCAACAGTTTTCACCACACCAATTATCTCATGACCTGGAACAACAGGATATTTCGTATTCCCACTCCATTCATTTCTTACGGTATGAATATCGCTGTGGCAAACACCGCAATATAAAATTTCGACATGGATATCATGCGGTTTAAGACTCCTGCGTGTGATGTTGAGCGGCTCAAGTGGGGCAGTACTTTTTTGAGTACCATATGCTTTAACTGAAATCATCATGTACTTTTTAATTGTTTATTGTGCAGCAGCAAGCGCGGCGGCAGGATCTTTCTGGAATTCGGCCTTGCATTCGGCCGAGCAGAATCCATAAGCATTTCCTTCATAATGACAAGTATCGCTGATGCCTGCTGTGGTAGGCATTCCACAGGTGTAGTCTTTTTTGTTCACCACCATTTCAGGGGTGTATTTTGTGGCTTCAGGCATGGCCATTTCTGTTTGCGCTTCTGCAGATGCTGGCGTTTCTGATGCATCATTACAAGCTACTGTAAAAAGTGTTGCAGCAAATAAAAATTTGACTAAATTCTTTTTCATGATGTTTATTTGATTGGAATTTGATTTACACTGGTTTGACTCTGCAAAATTGGCTTTAGTTATCCATATTTCCATTGTAAACCTGGTAAATTTGGAGATAAATTGGGTATGTTTAACTAAAATCATCCTATCATGGTGTCAGGAATGTTTAAATCAGGCATGTTTATACTAGTATTTCAGGTTTTCCTGATTTTTTTTGCGGAAGCGCAAAACAAGATTAACCTACCTATTGGGGTGTTTGATTCTGGAACGGGTGGGTTAACAGTATTGGAAGCCATGCTCACCTTGGATGCTTTTAACAATGAAACAGGAAACCCCGGAGCAGATGGTAAGCCTGACTTCGATAAAGAATACTTCCAATACCTGGCAGATCAGGCCAATATGCCATATGGAAACTACGCAGCAGAAAACAAAACAAAGCTTTTGCAGGAACATGTTATCAAAAACATGGATTTCCTCCTCAAACAACGCTATGATCTTCAAGTTGAAGGTCAGCAATCTAAACAGGGTGTGAAAATGCTGGTGTTGGCCTGCAATACGGCAACAGCATTCGCATTGCCCGAAGTAAAAGCTTTTGTTCAGTCTGCAGGAGCAGCAGTGCCTGTGGTAGGCGTAATCAATGCCGGCGTAAAAGCAGCCCTGGCTTATCAGGCAACCCACACCCGTGGTGCCATTGGTGTGTTTGCCACTGCAGGAACCGTAGCTTCTGATGGCTATCCCAGAACCATCCGGGAGATGGCAGCGAAACTGGGCATGCCAGAACCGGTTATTGTGAGTCAGGGTGGGTTCGGGCTCGCTGATGCCATCGACAGGGATTACAGTTTTTTTGATGCTGATGCAAAGGGATATAGGAAAGATTACAAAGGACCATCAGTATCCAGTTCGCAATACAGGATTGATACGGCTTTGCTGAATATCTATCGTTTCAATCCCGAAAACAACAAGCTGCTTTGTGAATACGATGATAAGGGTAAGTGTCTGGATATTCAACTGAATGATCCCGAAAACTATGTGCGCTATCACCTGGTCAGTTTGCTTGAAAGGATGCGTGCCACGGGAATCCAAACGCCCATGAATACACTGATACTTGGCTGTACCCATTACCCATTTATGCGGGACACCATTCGCAATGTGTTGAAGGAATTGTACAACCTGGAGTTGCGCGGTGAATATGTTTACAGGACGGTGCTTTCTGAATATGTGGAGTTGGTGGACCCTGCAGTGGAAACGGCCAAAGAGGCTTACATCGAAATGCGCAAACTGGCTTTGATGAACAATGGCAACAAATCAGCCAACCGCTTTTTCATTACTGTGCCCAACAAAAAACTTTCTGAGGTGCAGCTGCAACCAGATGGTTGGTTCACCTATCAATACAAGTACGGAAGAATAGAAGGGGCGAACAAAAACTATGTTTTGTTCACCCCTTTTGATAAGCAAAATATTTCAGCTGCAACCTATGAGCGCTTGCGTGTGGCGTTGCCTGCTGTATATAGTCACATCATCACAAAATAAGTATCCTACATTATTTTTTGGCAGGAGCTATTATTTTCAGTGTCCATACATGGCTGCTGGCGGCCTGCAAAGCAGCAGGCATGCTGATTTCAACGCCATTGGCTGTGCGCTTCCACTGCAGTTTCTTGTTGTTGCCCAGTAATTGAATGGTGGCTTTTTCTGGAATGTCAATTTTGGTTATGGTTTGCGTTCCGGATGCTGGAAACTCAAAAAGAAACGCATATTGGGTTTGTCCGTCTTTGGATCGGGTGAAGCGTATGGATTCGCCCTCATTGAAGGTTTTGTTCATCCTGCTGCCATAAATACTTTCACCATTGGTATTGATCCATGTGCCAATTTCCTTCAATCTATCATAAGCAGTAGGATCAAAATCTCCATCAGGACTGGGGCCAATATTCAACAGGTAGTTGCCTCCTTTGCTCACAATATCTACTAATTTTTCAATGAGTTCATTGGTCGGCTTGTATTGGTCATTGGGTACATAGCTCCAGCTGTTGCCCATGGTCATACAGGTTTCCCAAGGATAAGGTAGTCCGGTTTCCGGAATATGTTGTTCCGGAGTCAGGTAGTTTTGGTGTTCACCGGGAACGGCACGGTCTACAACAATCAGTTTGGGTTGTTTTAGCCTTGACTTGCCTACAATGCCCGCCATATCGATATCCTGGCTTTGTGGATTTCTGGCCACGCGGGAGTTGTCGTATATCTCCAATAATTCTGTTTTGACCTCCTCATCGGTTTTTTTGCGTACCCAGCCACCATCCAACCAGAGGATGTCTACCTTCCCATAGTCTGTCATCAACTCATCAATCTGATTGTGTGTGAAGTCAACAAATTTCTTCCACTGTTCAGGATGTTTGCGGATGGAGTAGTTGGTGTTTCTGTCGCTAGCCGGAAAACGTTTCCACCAGTAGTAATCACTGTGCCAGTCGGGTTTGGAGAAATAAGCCCCAATCCAAAGGTTCTCATTGCGGAATGCATTGAACACTTCCTTAACCACGTTGCTCCTTGGATTTGTAGAGAATGGTGTACCTTTATCGGTTATCTTGTAATCACTATACTTCGTATCAAACATGCTGAAACCATCATGGTGTTTGGTGGTGAATACCATGTATTTCATGCCTGCAGCTTTGGCGGCGGCTGCCCATTTTTCAGGTGCGAATCCGGTAGGATTGAATGTGCCTTTGAGGGCTTCGTACTTTTGGACATATTCATGATAGGAGGTGGCTACGCCAGGCTTCCAGGCGTCGATGGCCCAACCCACGTCTTCCGGACAAATGCTCCAGCTCTCCACAATGCCCCATTGGCTGTATGGTCCCCAATGCATCAGCAATCCGAATTTCAGGTCCTGCCACTCTTCAAGCCTTTGGCGGATGGCTGGGTCAGGGTCTGGGTAATAGGCTTTTTCCTGGGCGATTATTGTCATTGAAATCATCAAAATCATGGCAGACAGCCAAAGCTTGCAAAGTTTCATGGATCAGTTGTTTGTCTGTAAAATAATCAACCCCGAGAAAAAAACAATGCAAATCAGTGTTTTCAACATTTATCAATCCGATAGTGAGTATAAATTGAGCCAAGGATTTAAATCAAAAGGATAAAATATCAAAACTTGGTATATTTATGCAAAGAACAGTTATGGGGAAAAACACTTCAATGCTTTTGGGGGATCATTTTGAAAAGTTCATTCAGGATCAGGTTGATTCCGGACGTTTCAGTTCTGCCAGTGAAGTGGTCCGAAATGCATTGAGGTTGATGGAGGCTGAGGAAGTCAAAAAAAAGCTGCTGGAAAAAGCACTAGTAAAAGGTGAAAAGAGTGGCTTCATAAAAGACTTTGATGCAGGAGAGCATCTGAAAATGCTAAAGCAAAAGTCCTAATGCGTTCAGGTTATTGCATTTCCCTTGAAGCCATAAGGGATTTCTTCAGTTTGTTTTTTTGAGAAACTGCAACATTATTTTCAAATTTTATTGACAATTAACGTCTTCTATTTTTTAAATCCCCTCTTGGACAGGAGGGGTGGCACGAATGAGTATGCGACGTAGGAGCAGACGATTGAGGGCCGGGGTGGTGGAATTAAATATGGAAACCACCACCCCGGCTCCAGACACTCGCTTTGCTCGGTCTGAATCCACCCCTCCTAGACAGGAGGGGATTTAAAATTTTCTCAAATTATAAGTTACGAATCTCAATAGTCCTTCCACCTCTTCCTTTGCTGTCGAATGCCCTGAAACGGATCAAACCTTTTGTTGCAATTGGTTGCGAATACACAACACTTGAGGCAGTAGGTTCGCTTCCATCAGTAGTGAATCTGATGGTCATTCCCGGCAGTTGGATGTTGGCATGAACAGCACCATCAATCAGCTTGGCGCCTACTGTTGGTATCCGGAAGCCAGCGCCACCCTGGTAGTGATTGAGTTTGGTCAGTTCCCGTTTCCCCACCACATTCACGAATTCATTCCATGCCTTGTTATACAACGTTTTTGAAAGTTCTGCATCCTTGGTGGTGGCCCATTCCGGATCTGCTGCCCAAGCTCTTTCTGCAAGTCCGAGCAGCTTGGGAAATGCCAGGTATTCCAGGTCTGCAGCACTGCGGATGTTTTCGCTCCACAACTCGCCCTGAATGCCCAGGATATTGGACTTGCCGTAATCCGTCAACTTGTCCTTGCCTTGCAAAACCTTCGGATCCACAGGTACGCCAAAGCGATCAACTGTTGTGTTCTTCAGATAGTCGTATGGAATGAAATAAAAGGGTTTATCGATATCCACAAATCCGCCCCAATAATATCCCACTTCCTGGAAATCCTTTTGGTAGGCCAGATCGAAATAGAGATTGGAGACCGGACAAAGAATCACCTTGTATCCGCCGTTGGCCAAGCGATAGGGCAGGTCTTCTGCTCCCCATCCGATGACCGTATTCCACACATAGGTATGGAAATTGTTATTTGCGAATTCGGGATTCACCATCATGACACGGTTGCCGTCCACTTTAGACTCGCGCATGCCTATTTCTTCCCATCCTGAAACATAGAGATTCCGCTCTTTGAGAATCTTGTTCACTTTTTCCCAATAGTAAACCCAAAGGTCGCTGGTTTGTTTGTAACGGTCTGCTGGCAGTGATTTCAGCAGATTTTGGGCGATGGGGGATTTCTCCCAAACACCCTGCGGAACCTCGTCACCACCCACATGGATGGTTTTGAGGGGCATGCCTGCTTCATTGTGCATGCTGATGAAAGCATCCACAGTTGTGGCAATGAAATTGTATACACCGGGTTGTGCTACGCACATCACATTGTCTTTGAAGTTCTGTGCCGAGAGGTATTCGGATTTGTCATCTGGATCAGACAGGAGATACGCTTTGGCATCTGCCTCTTTTCCCTCCTGCATCAACTTGCGGTAGCGGGCATCCATGGCCTTGATCGCAGCACGGGCATGGCCGGGTGTTTCTATTTCGGGAATCACTTCTATGTGTCTGCTTTTAGCAAAGCGAAGGATCTCGATATAATCTTGCCGGGTATAAAAACTGCTTTGTGGATTGCTCAGGTTGCCACCAGAGCCATATGCCGAGGGCATGTGGTTTTTGCTGTCGAGGGTATGGCCGCGTTGTACTCCAACAGTTGTCAGTTCCGGTAATGCTGCAATTTCAACGCGCCAGGCATCATCTTCACTGAAATGAAAATGCAATTTATTGAGTTTGTATAGGGCCATCCAGTTGAGCATGCGCATCACTTGCTCTTTCGTTTGGAAGTTGCGGGCCACATCGATATGCAAACCCCTGTAACCGAAGCGTGGCGCATCTTTCACGGAAGCGCAGGGTATGGCAATAGAACCCGATGGGGATTTCCAGGCATGGGTAGGAACCATGCTTTTAAGCGACTGAATGCCATAAAAAATGCCTTCGGCATCTCCTGCGGTTATTTTGATTCCATTGCTGTTGACTTCCAATGCATACCCTTCTCCGCCAATGGTTTTGTCAATGGCTAGATTGATTTCTCCCTTTTCAGAAAGCTGAAGGGGTTTGCCTATGAGGCTGCCCAGTTCTGCAGCTAGGTATGCAGCTTCCTGATTCAGTTGCGGATCGGAATGGATGGCTGTTTCTGGGTTGATGACAAAAGACCCTGTTGCAGCTTGGTAGGAAACGGGGGTTGGAAATATGCGGGGCAGCTTTTCTTCCGGGATGTCGGAGATGTTTTTGTTTTGTTCGAAAACCATCTCTGGTGTAACCTGATCGTTCACCTGTCCAAGAGAACGTTTGAATTTGTTGATGTCCGCAGGGGCAGAGGCGGATGTTTTGGTGATGGAATGTGCCTGTTGGGGAGCATTGTCCCAAACAAGATAGTACCCTGCCGGTGCATCGGAAATATTGAATGCCCAAGCCCCTCCGATCCCTTCCATTTGAATGCTTTCACCGGGTTTCAATCCTTTGAAACTGGCTGTTGGCTTCAGGTAGAACAAGTCTCCGTGAATTCTGTAAGTCTCCAGCGGTTGTTCAACGGGGTTTTTGATGACATCTCTGTTGGCGTTGTAATAGATGGTCCAGCCAGTGGCTGGCAGCAAGGCTTTTTTACCCGTATTGGTTAGCCTGATGGTAAAGAGGTATTTCTCCTCACCCTGGTAATTGTTTGTAACCAGTTGCCAGTCGATTTTCAAGTCATTGGATTGAAAGCTGGCTGCTTTCTGGGCTTTGGCACCGAGAAAGCAACACAGCATCAAAGTAATGGAAAGTATTCTCATGTAATGGATTAAGCGTTGGGTTGAAGGGCATCGATTTCTGGGAGGCTTCCGAAGAGTTCTTCTTCAGTGAATTCATGGTTGCTGAGTTTGCCCTCGAAATAATCCGAATAAGCCTGCATGTCCACAAAACCATGTCCGCACATGTTGAACAAAATGGTTTTGGGTTTGCCTTCCAGTTTGGCCTGATTGGCTTCACGGATGACCTGTGCAATGGCATGTGTAGCTTCTGGTGCGGGGATGATGCCTTCTGCTTTGGCAAAAGCCACACCAGCTTCAAAGCATTCAAGTTGTTGCAATGCCTTGGCTTCAATCAGTCCGTCTTTCAACAGCTGGCTGCACAATACACTGGCGCCGTGGTAACGCAGACCACCTGCATGTATTGCTGCGGGTTTGAAGTTGTGACCGAGGGTGTACATGGGCAAAAGCGGGGTATAGCCAGCGGTATCGCCAAAGTCGTACATAAACTTGCCTTTGGTGAGTTTGGGGCAGGATGCTGGCTCTACAGCAATGGCCCGTACATTTTTACCTTCAGTCAGGTTATGGCGCAGGAAAGGGAAGGCAATGCCTGCGAAGTTGGAACCGCCACCTAGCGGTGCAATGACAATATCGGGGAAGTCGCCAGCCATCGCCATTTGTTTTTCTGCTTCCAAACCGATGATGGTCTGGTGCATGAGTACATGGTTCAACACAGAGCCGAGTGCATATTTGGTATCAGGATCCTGTGCAGCCATTTCTATGGCCTCGGAGATGGCAATACCCAGACTTCCTGTTGAGTTGGGGTCTTTTTCGAGGATATTTCTGCCTGCTTGTGTACGGGTGCTGGGAGAGGCATAAACGTTGGCACCGAAGGTGTTCATCATGATTTTGCGGTAGGGCTTTTGGTCGTAGCTGATTTTGACCATATACACATCGCATTCAATGCCAAACTGCTGGCATGCAAAGCTCAAGGCTGTTCCCCACTGACCAGCACCTGTTTCAGTTGTGATTTTTTTGACCCCTTCCTGCATGTTATAATAAGCCTGTGGAACAGCAGTATTGGGTTTGTGGGAGCCACTCGGACTCACACCTTCATATTTATAATAAATTTTTACTGGTGCATCCAACAGTTTTTCCAACCCTGTGGCCCTGAACATGGGAGAGGGTCTCCAGATTTTATAGATGTCAAGAACCTGATCCGGGATATCAATATACCTTTCGGCAGACACCTCTTGTTTGATCAATTCCATAGGGAAAAGCGGAGCTAGGTCTTCAGGTCCTACCGGTTGTTTGGTGCCCGGATGCAGCGGTGGCATGGGTTTGTTGGGCATGTCGGCAACAATATTGTACCATTGCCGGGGCATTTCAGATTCGTTGAGAAAGATCTTTTTGTTCATGATCATTTATTGTAGTTTATAGTTGGGGGTTAAGAAAACAAGTTAATAAAAAAAATGAGGAAATCGGTGCAACATTTGTTCATCCGTCGCTATAGTGATATGGAATGACTTACGAGGAGATTTACCAGCGGTATGCAAGGGAAGTATACAATGCCATATACCGGATTGTTCAGCATACTGGTGAAGCGGAAGATATCCTGCAGGAAACTTTTGTAGATGCTTTTGAGGATCTGAATCATTTTTTCAGTCACCCTCAACCTGCAGCATGGTTGAAAAGGGTTGGCATCAATAAGGCAATCGGATTGCTCAGAAAAAGAAAACACCTGCTGCTAGATTGGGAAGCGGATTTGCCCGACAACAATGACCCTCCATTGGATGAGGCAGGTTTTGAAATGCAACTAACCCAGGTCTTATATGCAATTGAAGAGCTACCGATAGGCTATAAAACCATTGTACAACTTTACCTGATTGAAGATATTCCCCAGCAGGAAATAGCTAAGATGCTAGGAATCTCCCACAATACTGTCCGGAGCCAGTATTTCCGGGCGCGAAAACACATTGTCAGACTTGTTCAAAAAATGAATAATCATGGATGACCGATTGAAATCAATTATTGCGTTGGGCAGAGACCAATTGGACACAGCCGTTCCTAACCCGGCTGTTTATGGAAGGATTTTGAAAGAATTGGAAGGCCGGAAGCGCAAAAAAAGAATGGTAAGGATGTTTACCGCTGTCTCCCTCACCGGTATTGCGGCTGTTTTGCTGATTGGTTTTTTTGTAAGTGTGTTTGAAAAACATCAAGAGAATCATCCGGAAGCTGCAGGTGCCAATAACATCATCAGGAAGCCGGTAATAAAGCAGACCATCATTGACAGTTCTGGGACGGTCGATCATGTAATAGCAGAGGCGGATAAGCTGAATTATCAAAATGAAAATGCAGTTCGCTTTTTGACACACCTTAAGCAGGAATATGCATTTCAGATTTCGGCATCCCCTTCTAAGCGATTAACATCCATATATGCCCTTGAAAGTCAGCATAAAGTTGATAAAGCAGTTGAAGATGCTTTATTTGAAGTTTTGAACAATGATCCCAATGCCAATGTTCGTATGGCTGCCTTGGATGTGCTCTCGGCAAAAATGCATGATGCTGCAATTAGGAAGAGGTTGGTATATACCATGGTGAATCAAGATGAGCCGATGGTTCAGCTGATGATGATTCAGTTGCTTTCAAATGCAAGGGAAAGTGATTTCATTGAAAAATTGGGACAAATTATTAATGATTCCCATACGGATGTGGAAGTGCGTGAAGAAGCCAGATTTTTATTTGCTCAATACCCCAAAAATTTAAATTAAAATCATAAATCACCAATCATGAAAAAATTAATGTCATTTGTCTTTATGCTGCTTTTTGTAAGCATTTCTTTATTTGCTCAAGAATCAGTTGAACAGAAGAAAATCAAAGAAGCACAAAAGCAATTGGAAGAAGCCAAGGTGGATCATTATAAAAAATTAAATGAAGCGCTTAAGATGGTGGGGGCGAGAGCTGATGTGGGAAATGTAAAGCGTAAAGCCTTTCGAGGTGATAATGTCCAAGCAGTTACTTATACTATTCCTTTCGCAACAGGGATACTTGAATTGAATTTTGCTCCTGATAGCATAGAAGGATATGATGGTAAAGAAATCATATTAAAATCCTGGGTTGAAAAAGAAGACCAGGAGTTGGTCGATGGGTTGGTATTGGTCAATAGCAATGGTGTGGCAGACAATACAGGGATGGGTTTGAGAGTAGAGAAAAAGGAGAAGGATGGTTTTTTATCTATCTCAGAATTGGATACTTATGGCGTTCCAGGAGTAAAAATGATGGTTCCTCAATCTGTTAAACTCATACTCAAATACAATAGCACCTATCAGAATGAAAAAATAACCTTAATCAACCTGAAAAGCGAGATAGATGTGGCTGTTAGATTCAATCCGGTAGTCATTAAAAAAATATCTGGTCCTACCACCATCAATTCAATGTATGGTAAGATAGATGCTTTTTTTGAGGCTGAACCAACAAAGCCTGTTTCTTTAATTTCATCATATGGTGATGTGAGTGTCAATATGCCATCGACCTCAAAAGTAGACTTGAATATAAAGACCACCTGGGGTAAGATTTATATTCCTCAATCGTTGGTTGGAAAGTTACAAAAGGATGCAAATTCAAAGGAAAATAAAGAACAATTAAAAGGTAGTTTGAATGGTGGTGGTAACTTGTTTGTGTTGTCTTCTGCCTGGGGAAAGATTTTCCTGAGATTGAAATGAACCTGGTTTTCAAAATGATTAAAAGGATGAATTGTTTTTGTTGAAGGGTTTTTGGTAAATTCATGTGTCTTCAAATATGGCTACCTCATAGAAACCATTCATTTTGACAACATCCGATTATATTGCTCAACTGCCTGAAGATAGGCAACCTCTTGTGCAACAAATGCTTGAATTATTCAGAGAACATTTGCCGGAGGGTTTTGAGGAGACGATTAGTTACGGAATGATTGGATTTGTGGTTCCTAAATCACTGTATCCTGCAGGTTATCACTGTGATCCATCACTTCCTCTTCCATTCATAGCCATCGCAGCACAAAAACATTTTACAGCCTTGTATCACATGGGTATTTATGCTAGGCAGGATCTCTGCGATTGGTTTACGCATGAGTATCAGCAATTGCAACTGGGCAAGCTCGATATGGGGAAAAGCTGCATCCGGTTTAAAAAGCCTGAAAAGGTGCCTTGGAAACTCCTGGAAGAGCTTGCTGGGAAAATGACTGTTGAAGACTGGATCAGCTTGTATGAAGAAAAGATAAAGCGCTGATTTTCCCACTCATCAATAATCCGGGAGCAGAGACTGAAATTCAGTAATTTAGTTGTTCCAAATAACTGCTTATGAAGTCAATAAAGATAAGTCTAATCGCAGCTGTCTGTTTCTCGTTCATGAATCAGACCCAGGCGCAGAAAGACACAGCTTTTACAAAGTACAAAAACCTGCCATTGAAAGCCAACAGGATGTTCGACCTGAAAACCAATGAGGGTACATGGACATCTGTTGATATCAGCCCGGATGGCAAGACCATCATCTTCGACATGATGGGTGACCTGTATACAATGCCTGCTTCCGGAGGTAAAGCCACCCAAATAACGAGGGGACTGGCATTCGACCAGCATCCGAGGTACAGTCCGGATGGCAAAAAAATCCTTTTTGTATCGGATAAAAGCGGTGCTGAAAACCTTTGGTACATCGATGTGGAAAAGAAAGATACCGTGCAGCTCACTAAAGAGACTAACCAGAATTTTCCGTCGGCAGACTGGACGCCGGATGGAAAGTATATCGTTTACTCCAAAGGTCGTCGCATCAATAAACTGTATATGATCCATGTCAATGGCGGTGGCGGCTCGCAACTCATCGATGAACCTGCAACCCTCAAAACCATTGACCCTGCGGTGAGTCCAGATGGCAGACACATCTACTATTCTTTCCGTACCGGTTCCTGGAATTACAATGCCCAACTGCCGCAGTATGAGATTGGGGTATATGATCGGACCAATGCACGCATGACAAAACTCACTTCCCGCTATGGTTCAGCTTTCACGCCTGTTTTGAGTGATGATGGGAAATGGCTGGTTTATGGTACCCGTTTTGAAGACAAGACCGGATTGGTGATTCGCGACCTGAAATCTGGTGATGAACGTTGGTTAGCCTATCCGGTGCAGCGCGACGACCAGGAATCCATCGCTGTTTCGGGATTATTGCCGGCCATGACGTTTACGCCAGACAGCAAACACCTCCTCGCTTCTTTTGGAGGTAAAATCAACAAAATAGATATCAGCAACGGCAGCTACACAGAAATTGCCTACGAAGTAGATGGCAAGCTGGAGCTTGGGCCGGAAGTCCTTTTCAAATACCCCATCAAAGACACTGCTGCTGCACTGGCAACTCAGATCAGGGATGCAGTCCCTTCTCCTGATGGAAGCCAATTGGCATTTACTGTTCTCAACAGGTTGTATGTGATGGCGTATCCCAGCGGAACGCCCAAACGACTCACCACCAATGATTTTACTGAAGCACATCCCTCCTGGAGTCCGGATGGCAAACAACTTATTTTCAGCTCCTGGAGTCCGGCTGGCGGACATATCCACAGCATTTCCGTTGACGGCAGCAACCTGAAAACCCTCACCAAAGTTCCGGGGCTTTACCAATCGCCCCGCTTTACACTCAAAGGCGACCGGATCATCTATGTGCATGCACCGAATCAGAAATTCAGGGATGCATTTGATCCGGGTTATGATGATGCCGAGGACCTCCTTTGCTGGATGGATGCAGCAGGAGGAGTGGAGCACGTGATTGACCATGCCAATGGTCGATACAATCCTCATTTTGCTATCAATGACGATCGCATTTACCTCAATGCAGGTGGCAGTTTGATTTCCATCCAATGGGATGGAACAGACACCAAAGTACATGCCAAAATCAGCGGCATCACTACTTATGGTTCAGTGCCTATGCACAAAGGAAAACCTGAGGTAGACGCCTGCATGTTGCCTGAAACATTGGGCTCCGATGATGCGCGGGAAAACAATCCGCCTTCACCAGCAAGCGAAATCTGGCTGTCACCCAAGGGTGAAAAAGCCATCGCCAAAGTCAATAACAACATCTACGCCGTTACCATTCCACAAACCGGAAAAACCATTTCCATTTCTGTGGCCGATGCTGGAAGCGCAGCCTTCCCAAGTCGTCAGTTGACTGAAATCGGTGGAGAGTTTCCTTACTGGTCGGCCAACGGACAGTACATCCACTACAGTTTGGGAGCTGCCCATTTCCGATATGATCTAAACCGTGCCGAGGCCTTGGAAGATAGCTTAAAAGCTGCTAAAAAACTGGCTGATTTGAAGGTGTCTGATAGCACACAGAAAACAGCTTCAGACAGCACCAAAAAGTCCATGGCCAAAAAGGAAGATCCGAAATACACAGCGGAAGAGACCTGGGTAAAAGTTTATTATGCCAAAGATATCCCTCAGGCAACCATCCTGCTCAAAGGCGCACGCATCATCACCATGAAAGGGGATGAAGTGCTTGTCAAAGGGGATGTGTTGGTGGTGAATAACAGGATCAAAATGGTTGGCAAAT
>Ga0208787_1000338_pt1 | contig 22977 bp, 22 predicted proteins | sample Wag4_2014_7_11_FD_187362 | JGI IMG/M metagenome (GOLD analysis project Ga0208787, IMG submission 187362) | Fresh water microbial communities from Ohio, USA - Utica-2 Time Series HT 2014_7_11 (SPAdes) (version 2) | ecosystem: Environmental > Aquatic > Freshwater > Water tank | place: USA: Ohio...
CTGCTACACTCATACAAGGGTTTATTTCAAAATAATTTCTTTCATTCATCAATTCATTAAATACAAAAAAATGTCTGACAAAACACTTCTAGGAAAAACAGTTTTTATTACTGGTGGGAGCAGGGGAATTGGTAAAGCCATTGCACTTAAATTAGCTGCAGCTGGCGCCAATATTGTGATTGCGGCGAAGTCGGTAGAGGAAGATCCACGTTTAGGTGGCACCATTTATTCCGCTGCTGCAGAAGTAGAAGCATTGGGTGTAAGTGCTTTAGCGGTGCAAGTAGACATCAGAGATGAAGCACAGATCGCAAATGCAGTACAACAAACAGTAGAAAAATTTGGCGGCATTGATATCTTAATCAACAACGCTTCTGCGATTCAATTAACAGACACCGAACATACACCAAGTAAAAGATTTGATTTGATGCAAAGCATCAATGTACGTGGTACTTTTTTAGTGGTGCAACATGCTTTACCTTATTTGAGAAAATCTACCCATGCACATATTTTAACCCTATCCCCTCCAATCAATTTAGCACCAAAATGGTTGGGTCCACATGTGGCTTACACCATTACAAAATACAATATGAGCATGATGACGCTTGGATGGGCAGAAGAATTTAAAGAAGATCAAATTTCTGTGAACGCATTGTGGCCTCGTACTACCATTGATACTGCTGCTGTAAGAAATTTATTAGGCGGTGAAGCACTTGCAAATATGAGTCGAACACCGGCCATCCTTGCAGATGCGGCTTATGCTATTGTTACTAAAAAACCATTGGTCTACACAGGACAAACATTTATTGACGAAGGTGTTTTAGCTGCAGAGGGCATCACAGACCTATCCCATTATTCGGTAGTACCGGGTGGACATTTATATACCGACTTATTTTTATAATGCTTTAAATACGACAAGATGAAAAAATTATTCCTTGGAGCTATGCTATTTTTATCTTTTGGAGCTTGGGCCCAAAAGAAAACAAAAGTGGATCCCGCCACTGCTCAAATCAATGCTAACAAAGAAACTGCAATCAATGCATTGAACAATGCTTACAATGCAGACAAGAAAACTGCTTTGCAAATTTGGGATTATGCAGAAGTGGGTTACAAAGAAGTAAAAAGTGCGGCATTACATATTCAACATTTAAGAGAAGCTGGCTTTGGTGTTGAAACAGGTGTAGCGGGCATTCCAACTGCATTTGTGGCGACTTATGGTACTGGCAGTCCTGTCATTGGTATTTTAGCAGAGTATGATGCCTTACCAGGTATCAATCAATCTGCATCTGCAGAAAGAGATCCGATTGCGGGTAAAAATGCTGGTCATGCTTGTGGTCACCATTTGTTTGGTACTGCGAGTGTGTCTGCTGGTATTGCCATTAAAGAATTAATTGCTGCTGGTAAATTAAAAGGCACGATCAAAGTATATGGCACACCTGCGGAAGAAGGAGGAAGTGGTAAAGTATTTTTAGTGCGTGAAGGATTATTCAACAATTTAGATGCCGTGATTCACTGGCATCCAGATGATGTAAATGCAATTACTACTACAAGTGCTTTAGCGAATAAATCGGCTAAGTTTAAATTTTATGGTATTTCTGCACATGCTGCAGCAGCGCCAGACCAAGGCAGATCTGCATTAGATGCGGTAGAAGCGATGGATAATATGGTGAACATGATGCGTGAACATATTCCTCAGGAAACAAGAATTCATTATGTGATCACCAATGGTGGTAAAGCACCAAATGTGATTCCTGATTTCGCAGAAGTGTATTATTATGTGCGTCATCCAAGAAGAAAAGAAGTGGTAGAAATTTTTGATAGAGTGGTAAAAGCGGCAGAAGGTGCTGCTTTAGGAACAGGCACGACGATGAAATATGATATCATTGGTGGAACGCACGATTTGTTAATTAATAAAACACTTGCAGAAACAATGCAAGCCAACTTAGATAAAGTTGGAGGCGTAAATTATACAGAAGCAGAAATTGCTTTTGCTAAAAAATTACAACCAACTATGGTTGCTCCGGTAGATATCGCAACTGCCGCTACAATTAAACCATTGACTTATATCAACGAAGGCAATAGCGGTTCTACAGATGTGGGTGATGTGAGTTATGCAAAACCAACAGTAGGATTACGCGCAGCTACATGGGTTCCAGGCACTGCAGCACATAGCTGGCAAGCAGTTGCTTCTGGTGGAACTGAAATTGGCACTAAGGGTATGTTGGTAGCAAGTAAAACAATGGCATTGACTGCAATTGATTTAATGAGCAATCCTGAATTGATTAAAAAAGCAACAGAAGAATTTACTAAATCAATTGGTGATTATAAATACAAAGCACTATTAGGTGATATCAAGCCGGCACTTAACTATAGAGATTAATTAAAAAATATAATTAATCTCTATAGTTACTCTAATGATTTTTTCGAGGTACCCATTCATGGGCACCTCGAGGGTATAGAGATTAGTGTTAATTAAAGAAGTGTAAAAAAGGCCACTCGATTGAGTGGCCTTTTTAATTTTTAAAAGTTTTTATTCATAGTCCTATTCGAAGGACTCTGGACGCATTTGCGGGAAGAACAATACATCTTGAATAGATGGCTGATTCAACATCATCATACACAAACGATCTATTCCAATTCCAATACCCGATGTTGGTGGCATACCATATTCCAATGCTCTTAAAAAATCATGGTCAATAAACATCGCTTCGTCGTCGCCTCTTTCCATTAAAGCCAATTGATCTTCGAATCGCTTGCGTTGCTCAATTGGATCATTTAATTCAGTATAAGCATTCGCTAATTCTTTTCCGTTCACCATTAATTCAAATCGCTCTACCAATCCTTCTTTTGTTCTGTGCTTCTTTGTCAATGGACTCATCTCTACTGGATAGTCAATAATAAAAGTTGGTTGGGTATAAGTATGCTCACTTGTGGCACCAAATAATTCATCAATCAATTTACCCTTACCTATCGTTGGTGGAACATCTATTTTTAATTGCTTACATACATCTCTTAGTCCAGCCTCATCCATCCCGCTAATATCAATGCCGGTATTTTCTTTGATGGCATCTAAGATACTGATACGCTTATATGGTGCTTTAAAGTTGATGGTCTTGTCACCCACTTGCAATTCTGTCTTGCCGTGTATTGTCAATGCAATTTTTTCAAACAACTGCTCTGTGATTTCCATCATCCATAAATAATCTTTGTACGCGGTATACCATTCTAAAACAGTAAACTCAGGATTGTGCGTGCGGTCCATCCCTTCGTTACGGAAATTTCTACTAAACTCATATACCCAATCAAAACCGCCTACAATTAGACGCTTTAAATATAATTCATTTGCAATACGTAAATAAAATGGCACATCCAATGCATTGTGATGCGTCACAAATGGCCTAGCAGCTGCACCACCAGGAATAGATTGTAATACCGGAGTATCTACTTCCAATGCGCCACGTTCGTTTAAAAACTGGCGGATGGTGTTCATTAATATAGTACGCTTAGTGAATGTCTCTTTTACTTCTGGATTGATCACTAAATCGGCATAGCGTTGACGGTATCTGAACTCTGGATCGGTTACTGCATCAAATACTTGCCCTGACTCGTCTCTCTTTACAACAGGCAATGGCTTTAATGATTTTGCCAATAAGGTTATGGTAGATGCGTGCAATGAGGTCTCTCCTGTTTTTGTAGTAAACACATAACCTGTTGCGCCAATAATATCTCCTAAGTCCAATCCATTCTTAGTAATGACATCCCAATAGGTTTTGTCTTCGTCTGGACAGATCTCATCTCTCTTAACATATAATTGAAAAATACCTTGGTCGTCTTGAATTTTTACAAATAATACTTTTCCCTTGTCATTCACACTCATGATTCGTCCTGCAACACAAACTGCTGCAAATTGCTCCTTTGTCTCTTCTGTAAAATGGGCCTTGATATCCTGTGATAAATGCGTTATTGGATACAATGGGGCTGGATAAGCATCAATCCCAGCTGCTTCTAAAGCATGTAACTTTTCTCTTCTAATAATTTCCTGCTCTGATAAATGACTCATTATAATCGATTAATATTTTATTGGATTACTGCAAAAGTAAAACTTAGCAGTCAATTAGCGAAAGAAGCCTTCCTGAACTTCGGCAGCAGTTAAAGATAAACAATCACCCGGTTGCATTTGATGCACCGAATACTTGCCCAATTTTGCCCTAATTAAACGCAATACTGGAAAGCCAACCTGTGCAAACATTTTACGTACCTGGCGATTCTTGCCTTCGGTGATTTGTATCGCGACCCAGCTTGTTGGAATATTTTTTCTGAATCGGATGGGTGGATTACGTTCTGGTACTTCTAAGGTATCAGGCAGGATTTCTAATTTAGCTGGCTTGGTTTTGTAACTTTTTCCATCCACATTAATAGATACGCCTTTACTTAATTGTGCAATGGCTGCTTCGTTGATGGCTCCGTCTACTTGAACCCAGTATGTGCGCTGATGTGCAAATACAGGATTTAATAATTGCTGATTGATACTTTTATCATTCGTGATCAACAATAAACCTTCACTATCATAATCTAATCTTCCAACAGGATAAACATCATTCGGTACATGTAAGATGTCTTTTAAGCACAATTTACCATCTGTCGAAGTGAATTGCGATAGCACTTGAAATGGTTTGTAAATTAAAAAATAGTCCATGAATTTGTACTTGTTTGAGCGGCTTAAAAAACAAAGTCCCACTGATGTGGGACCTCGTATATAGATGGGTTAGTAAGTACGGGAATTGAATTCCCTTCACAATATTAAATATACTTTATTCTAATTACAAATAAATTGTAAACAAATTTTTCGGGTTTATCCACAAATCGACTTTTTGGACCAGCATTTTAAAGCAATAGAAATAAATAATTAGCGCATTTGAAATTCATTTTATTTTCTGTTACATAAAATTTAAATCGATGAAACACTTATAAACAAAGGGCTTCATTGAATGAATTTTTTTACTTAATATACATTAGGCAGATTTTTAAAGTCAACTTTAACAAAAATAATTGCCCTAAAATGACAAGTATTTTTGTTAAAAAAATTTTTTATAAAAAAGGCGCATTACCTTTGATTTAGCCCAAAATCACGCATATGAAGCTTCCCGCACCCGTTTCGGTACTATGGTTATCTGAATTTACAAATGCAGAAATCATTGGTAATGATCAAAATTTTATCACTGGAATAAATGAAATTCATCAAGTTGAAAATGGTGATATTGTCTTTGTAGATCATCCAAAATATTACGCAACTTGTATTAATAGTGCTGCAACTTGTATTATTATTAATAGCAAGGATGTGGAGTTGCCAGAAGGAAAAACTTTATTGTATTGTGAGGCTCCTTTTGACGCTTATGTAAAACTAGTGAACCACTTTAAACCATTTAAAATAAGCACAGAATCAATTAGTTCTGACTTAAAAATTGGTACAAATAGCGTGATCATGCCAAATGTTTTTATTGGCGCCAATGTGCAAATTGGAGACCATTGTATCATCCATCCTGGGGTCACTATTTTAGCTGATACCATCATTGGAGATCATGTTGTGATACAATCAAATACGGTGATTGGATCAGATGCTTTTTATTATAACACTAAAAAAAATAGACCTGCTTGGTATGTAAAAATGCCGAGTTGCGGACGTGTTATTATAGAACATAAAGCCGAAATTGGGGCAAGTTGCACCATTGACCGTGGGGTAAGTGGTGATACTATTATAGGTATGGGCTCTAAACTAGATAATATGGTGCATATTGGTCATGATACCCAATTAGAAGCCAATTGCTTGATCGCAGCTCAAGTTGGGATTGCTGGTGGAGTGAAAATTAAAGCAGGTGTAACCCTTTGGGGACAAGTGGGTGTAAACAAGACCCTAACGATTGGAGAAAATACTGTGGTACTTGGTCAATCGGGTGTGGTGAATACATTAGAAGGCAATAAAACTTACTTAGGTTTTCCTGCAGAAGACGCAACTATGAAACGAAGAGAATATGTATGGATTAGAAGAATCCCTGCACTTTGGAAAAAAATGATGGAAGATTAATCTAAATGGTGAATTGCTTTCAACTCCTTTGCTACTCTAAAGATCGTGTCGTCTATATTCCGATATTTAAAATCTGGAAATGCATTCAAGAACTTTTGATTGTTAAACCTTACAATTGCCTGCGCTGTAGCTGCAGTTTCCTTGGTTAATAAAGGCGCTTTACCTGTTATCAATCCCTTGATGGCTTCTAATCTCCAAACAATCCCTGCCAAAAAGGGAGTCACTTTTTTATGAGGCAGTCTTTTATCAAATGCTTTAGCAATAGCATTAAAGATGTTTCTATAGTGTATGTTTTCTGCACTCAATACATAGCGTTGTCCCACCACATTGCTTTCCATTAATAGTTGCATAGCGTCTACTACATCCAATACATCTACAAAACCGCTCATGCCACTCGTATACCAAGGGAACTCATTATAAGCCGATTTAAAAATACCTGATGATCCATTATTCCAATCTCCTGCACCTAATATAATAACAGGATTTACAATCGCCATAGGCAAGCCTTCTTCCATCGCTCTCCAAACTTCTAATTCTGCTAAATATTTTGATTGTCCATATACACTATTACTTGTAGCTGGAGTCCAGTTCATTGTTTCATCTATCGCTTCTTTTTCTCTTATTCTTCCTAATGCAGCAACCGAACTTACGAAAATTAATTTTTTTATTTTTTGCTCCAAACATGCATTCACCACATTGGCTGTTCCATCAACATTGGATTGTAGCATTTTTTTAGCTGCACCAGGCGCAAATGAAACGATCGCTGCGCAATGATACACATAGTCCACTCCCTCTAATGCTGCTGTTAAACCAATTGGATCTAGAATATCACCTTGAACCCATTCACATTTTTCGGAGCCCGCAAATACAGGCACAGATTGACGATACAGGGCGCGCACGTTTTTTCCTTTAGCCAATAAAGACTGAATTAAATGTGAGCCCACTAAACCACTTGCGCCTGTTACAAAAATCATTTCAATATATTTAACCTGTTTACAACATTATGATTAACCGCTATTCTTTCATCAACCTAGCGATATCCACTTTTAACTGCTCTACTTCCAAAGTCTTCAATCCATCATATATTTTTCCGCGCACTTTACCTTTTCTGTCAACTAGTGCAAAAAATTGGGTATGGATAAATTGATCTTCTATTTTAACCACATTGTTTTTAGGGTCATCTAATAAATAAGAACCGCGGGCCATTTGATAGAGACTGTCTTTTCTGCCTGTTAGGAAAATCCATTGAGCCGTATTCACTTCTAAAGAGTCTGCATAGTGTTTTAATACCGGAACCGAATCTGTTTCTGGATTACAAGTATGAGAAAGAATTTGAAAATCGGGGTTGTCTTTGTACACTAAATAAATTTCTTTCATGTTTTTATTCAGCTTAGGACAAATACCCTTGCAAGTGGTAAAAAAGTATTCTACGACAGTGATTTTGTTTTGTAAAACTTTTTCTGTCACTGCCTTCCCGTCCTGATTCGTAAATGAAAAGGGTTGTACATAGCTTAAAACAGGCATTTTCACTTTCCAATTATCGGTTCCCCTAAATAAAAAATAATAAAATCCCGTTAGAAGGACTGCGAAAAATGCAAGGTAAATAAGTGATTTCTTGGACATCTGGATTTGCTTTTAATGCGTCACAAAGTTACTATTATTTTCAGGGTATTGACTTAGCTTTGCATTATGTTTAAAAATTGGAATTGGGACGCAATTGGTGTAGGAGCTTCTTTGGCTTGTGCTATTCATTGCGCCTTGTTGCCCTTGTTTTTTAGTAGCCTTCCATTATTAGGGATCAATGTATTACACAATCCAAATTTTGAGTTTGGGATGATCCTACTTTCTTTTGGGATTGGCGCCTATTCATTATACCATGGGTATAAGAAACACCACCACAGTTTTAAGCCAATTGTCTTATTTAGTATAGGGATAGGATTGATGTTTTGTAGAATGGTCTTTAGAGAAATTGAATTATTCTTATTGTTCCCTGCGGCTTTTTTTATCATCATCGCACATATCAACAACCACAATAGTTGTAGAATGCATAACCATGCGCATGAGGATGATTGCGACCATTAGAAAGTATAACTCATGCTTCCGTCTTTCTCGTCCTTCAATTGAATGCCCATCTCTGCCAATTGGTTCCGGATTTTATCACTTGTAGCAAAATCTTTATTTTCCTTTGCTTGTTTTCTGATTTCAATCAACAACTCCACCACGCCATTCAATTGTTGGCGATTCGCGCCATTATCTACTTTTAGACCTAAAATAGATTCTACAAATAGTTTTAATTGCGTTTGAACAGCTGCCCAAACAGCACCTGCTACTGCATCTGCTGCGATATGCTTGTCCTTTAATGAATTGATGCTAGGAAGGATTTCAAATAAATTCGCTACCACTTTTGCAGTATTGATATCATCATCCATGAATATTTCTAACTCGTTAGTCCAAGTGGTTAGTTGCGTGGCAAGTGCTTCGTCTTTTGAACTAGTTTCATTGCCAAAACTTTGTGCTTGTAACCACTCGTATCCCTCCATGAATCTGCGTAATGCTTTTTCAGAGGCTTGCAATGCTTCATTGCTAAAATCCAAAGTGCCACGGTACTGACTTTGTAAAATAAAGAATCTTACAGTCATTGGCGTATATGCTTGTGTAAGCTCTGCATGATTGCCTTCGAACAATTCACTTAACTTAATCACATTATTATAACTCTTACCCATCTTTCGACCATTGATGGTAATCATATTATTGTGCATCCAATAGCGCGCAGGCATTTGATCATTGCAAACCGTACTTTGTGCAATCTCACACTCGTGGTGTGGAAATTGTAAATCCATTCCACCACCGTGTATATCAAATTGTTTTCCTAAATACTTAGTCGCCATCGCAGAACATTCAATATGCCATCCCGGAAAGCCTTCTCCCCATGGACTTTGCCAGCGCATGATATGTTCAACAGGTGCTTTTTTCCATAAAGCAAAATCTACTTTATTTTTTTTCTCTTCTTGATTTTCTAAATCTCTTGTGGTCTCTAATTGCTCTTCGATATTACGACCACTTAATATACCGTAGGGTTGATGCCTTTTTGAATAATCGTCGTTGTATTTTACCACATCAAAATAAACTGAACCATTGGACTCATAGGCATATCCATCGGCCAAGATTTTTTTAATCATTTCTATCTGCTCTACGATATGTCCTGTGGCAGTGGGTTCTATGCTTGGAGGTAAATTATTGAACTGCGTCATTGCCCAGTGGTATAAATTGGTGTATTTCTGCACCAACTCCATGGGCTCTAATTTTTCTAAAATTGCCTTGCTTGCAATTTTGTCTTCAGCTACTTTTCCTTCTTCTTCAAAATGGCCAGCATCTGTAATATTTCTTACATAACGTACTTTGTACCCTTTGTGTAAAAGGTATCGGTACACTACATCAAAAGTGATAAAAGGTCTAGCATGTCCTAAATGACTTTCACCACTTACCGTTGGACCACAAACGTACATGCCCACATAGGGTGCATTAATAGGTTCGAAAACTTCTTTTTGACGGGTAAGTGCGTTGTATATTTTTAGTGGCATAGTAGTCCTCAAAGATAATTTTATTTTACCTAAAAGAATGGCTAATTCTTAACCAATTGAAGGTCCGCCATAATCATGTGATGGTCGCTTAGGTTCTCATCTAAAGACTCCCAGCCCTTTACCTGCCATTTGTTATCGGCCATGATATAATCTATTCTTAAAGTAGGCGATAGGTTCATATAGGTGGCGCCTATTCCAAAACCCTTTGCCAAGAATGCATCCTGCATATCCCCTTTAATTAATTTATAGGTATAGGAACTTGGTACATCATTAAAATCTCCAGTGATAATAGTGGGATAAGGACTTTTTTTCAATTGTATTTGAATATTAGAAGCCTGAACTGCACGAATCATAAAAGCATGTTTCATTTTGCGCATGACATCATACTTCGCTTTCAGTGCCGCCTTGTTGGCATCAGCTGCATCATCTATCGCCTCAAAATCATTTTGTTTAAATTTAAATGAAGCTAGGTGCGTAGTAAAAACCCTGATCGTATCATCCCCTTTTAACAAGTCTACATAGATCAAGCTTTCTTGATTGGTAAATGGAACCCTTTCCGCGTATAGGATCTTATATTTTGAATAAATGATATTGCCTGCAAAATAATTGGCCTCATTGATCTGATGGTCTTTGGAAAAAAAGGAATAGGGATATTTTTGATCAAAATAGGTGGCGTGATTGGCAATATCATTTTTAAGTTCTTTGGTATTGTATTCTTGCAAGCAAATAATATCTGGATCCCATTTTTGAATGGACGCAGAAATATCATCTGTTCTTAATTTATGCCCAATTGGTTGTGGCGTGTTGCCGTTAAACTCCTTCACATTAAAACTTGTAATGCGTAAAATATTGTCTTTCTTTTTTTGTGAAAAAGGGGTGCCAGGATGCCAAGCAAATAAAACCAATATCGTTGGATAAGCTATCCCTAAGGTTACCACAGAAATCAATGATAGTATGGGTTTGGCAATCAACCAGATAAATAAAAATAAGAGGTGTAATACAATAATATATGGCGCTAATAAACTTAAAAAGCCATTCACCCAGATCCATCTAAGCGGCAAAAAAAATTGTGGATACAATAGCAATACTACAAGCATAAGATGAGCTGATAATAACAGCCCCTTGCCGAAAATTCTTATACGTGATTTTTTTGCCATGCTATTTTCAATGTTTATTGAGTCTCTTTTGGCGCCATTAAACCATTCCCTTTTTTAACAATGACATGCATCCATTTGCCTAGGTCAATTTTCTTTTTTAATAAATACATATACAATACACCTACTAATCCTCCCACGTTAAATGTTAAAAAGAAAACTGGTGTGCCAGTTATATGTGTTGCCAGTTGAAGTATAAAATACACTGTAAATATTAACCAAACAGGGATGCCTCCTGAGTTATTTAGTTTAAGTTGATAGGTTGGATTTAGACTCAATGCAGCAGTGGCCAATGCCATGATACTCGATTCTGCACCCATAAAGGAAACGCCGGCGCCCATTGCAATAAACGCAAGCGCACCAATTATACCGCTGTATAAATAAATAGGGAATAAATGTTTGTTGGCTTTTTGGTTTTGTAAAATAGTACCAAAAACTGTTAACCAAATCATATTACCACAAAGCGTCCAAAAATGATCATGTGACCAATTGTAAATAAAAAATGTCCACGGTTTTTCTAATGCTTCCTGATAATAAGGCGATAGCATAAAGTGATGTACCACTTCGTCATAAAACTGTGACATAGGAAAGCCTTCTAAAAAGTACACCATCCTTGTCATGGCATAAGTCACTGCAATCATTAAATTCGCCGACACAAGTGCTACTAAAGCATTGTTGTCTGCTCCAAATAATGGTTTTGATTGTTCTGTTGATTGCATAAGTCGATACTATTTAATGATTAGTTCCATCTATTGTTGCGCTCCTTCTTAGACCAAAGATACACCAATACAAATCCTACAATCGCACCACCCACATGCGCCCATCTTGCCACGTTATCTCCTGCAGTATTGCGTACTGCAAAAAATAATTCGTATGAAAAATATAAGATTCCCAACCACTTTGCTTTGATTGGAAAGAAGAAATAAATATAGATATAGGTGTTTGGAAATAAATAAACGAAGGCCATGATAATACCAAAGACGGCACCACTTGCACCCAATGTAGCCGTATTGATGGTCTTGTTATAATAAGTTGTCAATAGCTCCATGATTTCTGAACGAATACCGGGTGTAGCAAGGCTTACATTATTATCGCTCAATATTCTTGTTAGCTGAATATGATGTGCTTTTGCATATTCTAAAACAGCCTTCTTAAAATCTGGGGATCCTGATACACTCATTTGACTTAGTCGCATCAGGTCAGATGCCATCGGCACAAACTCGTAAGAAAGAATGAGTAAGTGTAAAACCGAAGCACCAACCCCACATAAAATATAAAATAATAAAAATCGCTTAGGACCCCAGATATTTTCTAAAACAGATCCAAACATCCATAGTGCAAACATATTACCTAATATATGCCCAAAGTCCCCATGCAAGAACATATGTGTGATCATCTGCCATGGTTGAAATAATTTGCTTTGCCATGCATGTAATGCAAAATAATCTTCGACCGAAAAGGAACTAGTGGGTCCCGCAAATGTATTTTGCGCCAAAAACATTAAAGCATTAATGATAATTAAGTTTTTAATGATCGTAGGTAAAATATTGAAACTTGTAGGCCTAAATTCTCTCATAAATTATGCGTTTAATAAATCTGTTCTTTTTAATTGTACCACATTTTCGATATGCAAAGTGTGTGGAAACATGTCTACAGGCTGTATTTTAGTCACGGTGTACTTAGCATGTAGTAAAGCTAGGTCTCTGGCCTGTGTCGCTGGATTGCAACTTACATATACAATGGTTGGTGCTTCCATTTCTAATAATTTTTGCACTAATTTTTCGTGCATCCCTGCTCTTGGCGGATCAGTAATAATCACATCTGGCTTTCCATGGGTTTCAAAAAAAGCATCGTCACAAACTTTAATCACATCTCCTGCAAAAAATGCAGTTTCTGTCAATCCATTCAAGGAAGCATTTAATTTTGCATCCTCAATCGCTTCTGCTACAAACTCTACACCAATAATTTTTTTAGCCTGCTCGCTACAAAAAATCCCAATGCTTCCTGTACCACAATATAAATCATACACAATTTCCTTTCCGGTCAATTCGGCAAAATCTCGGGTTACCTGATATAAGACCTCCGCTTGTTTTGAATTAGTTTGGAAAAAAGATTTTGGACTTATTTTAAATTCAAACTTTTCTAATCTTTCAGTGATATACCCATTACCATAATATACTTGTGGCTCTATGTCCTGCATACTGTCATTACGTTTGGTATTGATGGTATATAATAGTGTCGTGATTTGAGGAAACTGCTTTAATAATACATCCAAAAGCGCTTTTCTTTTTGCTTCATCCTCGTAACCAAGTATCAAATTGATCATCCACTCACCCTTGGTGGTGTTTCTTACAAACATATTTCTTAACCAACCCTGATGTTGTTTGATATTATAAAACGGCATCTTGTTGTCTAAGGCAAATTGCACGACGGCTTTACGCATTAAATTCGTTGGCTCTTCTTGTAAATAACAAGTGTCTATTGGCACAATTTTTTCGAAAAAGCCTCTCGCATGAAAACCGCCATCACCAGGGCTTTTAACTGGCTCCTCGCCAGATGCTTTCATCGCCCTAAATGCTTCAAATGACATATAGATCTCTGTAGCAAATGTGTATTCTACTTTATTACGATAACCCTCAGTTTGCTTAGCACCCAAAATAGCAGGAATAGGTGGCAAAGGAATCTTAGCGATCCTTGTTAAATTATCAACTACTTGTTGTTGCTTATAGACTAGCTGTTGCGCATAAGGTAACATCTGCCACTGACATCCTCCGCATACCCCAAAATGACTACAGAACGGTTGCACCCTGTTTTCGGAATAGCTATGAAATTTTTTAGCAAAGCCTTCTGCCCAATCCGTTTTGTTTTTTTGTAACTGGATATCTACCACATCCCCTGGCACTGCACCTTCAACAAAAATGACCTTCCCATCCACCCTTGCTAAGGACTTGCCCTCTGCTGCATAATCCTCAATAAGGACTTTTTCTAAAATGATTGCTGGTTTTGACTTTCTCACAGCTACAAAGGTACAATCCAGCTACTAGAATCTACCATTCCACCCATTTAAATTAAACCTAAATCTGTTTTTTATTTTTTACTTTTACGTACTTAATTTGTCCATTCAACCCTTTTATATGTTTCAGAAAATGATTGTTTTATGTAGTCTTGGTTTGATGCTTTTATCTACCAATTGTGCACATGCGCAGGCAGTTAAAAAACAAGCTACTACAGGTGCTAAGCCCGTTGGGCATAATATTGAAATCACAGTCAAGCCATACAAAAACACTAAGATCTATCTAGGCACCAACTATGGACAAAATCGTGTGTTAGCCGATTCGGCCATCTTAAACGATGCTAGCCTTGGTTATTTTAAAGGAAAAGAAAAGTTAACACCAGGGATCTATTTTATTGTATCTCCTAAGTATAGCATTCTATTTGAGTTTTTGGTTGACGAAGGGCAGCAATTTAAAATCATTGCTGACACCTTGAATTTAGCAAACCATCAAATTATTGGCTCTAAGGAAAACGATATTTTTAGTGCTTATTCCAAAAGTATGAACCAGCTTGGCACACAAAGAAGCCAGCTCGAGCAAGCTTATAACAATGCTACAACTGCGACTGATTCTGCGCAATATCTAGTTGCTTTAAAAAAAATAGACACTAGTTTTAAAAAAGAAAGAGAAAAAATTATTACGACTTCGCCTAAGTCAATGATGCGTTTTTTCTTAAATGTTTTACAAAGACCAGAGGTGCCAGCTATCCCCATCATCAATGGCAAGGCGGATTCTACCTATCCTTTTTATTATGTCAAAAATCATTTTTGGGACAATGTCGTGTTCAATGATAACCGTTTAATTAGAACGCCATTTTTTGAAGCGAAGTTAGACGAGTATTTTAAAAACTATGTTTCACGTGAGCCAGATTCAATTATCGAAGAGGTTCAATACATGTTAACAGTGGCAAAAACAGGAAAAGAAATTTATCCTTTTTTACTTTTTAAGTTTACCAATAAATACATTAGTCCTGAATTTATGGGTCAGGATAAAGTGTTTTTACATTTGTTTCAAAACTTTTTTAGCAAGGGAGATACGGTACTCTTAAACAATGAATCTAAAAAAGCAATCACCGAACGTGCTTATAGTATCATGGCCAACCTCATTGGGAATGCCGCACCAGTATTGGATTTAAATACAATTGATAACAAATCCTTTTCGCTCTATAGTAGTCCTGCTAAATATACATTCATCGCGTTCTGGGACCCAACTTGTGGTCATTGTAAAGAAGAAATGCCAAGGGTAGATTCTTTTTATACAAAAAACTGGAAGCAATTAGGAGTGCAAGTGATTGGTGTAAATACCAATGTAAAAGAATTAGCAGCTTGGAAGCAATTTATCACAGAGCAACATTTTGATGCTGGATGGTCACATGTTTATCAAACCGAAGCTGCATTAAATGCAGAAATAAATGCAGGCAAGCCCACTACCATCAGACAATTGTATGATGTATTTAAAACACCAACATTTTATTTGTTAGATAAAGACAAAAAGATCATTGCTAAAAATTTATCGGTGGATCAATTCCACGATTTCTTGCAATCTCAACTAAAAAAATAAGTTAAAACACAGCTGAAACAACGTCTCTGATGACCTTAGGTTTTCCTAAAGTATAGTAGTGTAACACAGGTACGCCAGCTGCTTTTAATTCCTTGCTTTGCTGGATCAACCACTCTGTACCCACTTGCTCGCATTCCGCGTCTGTCTTGCATTTATTGATGGCGTTGGATAAATCTGTTGGGATATCTACATGGAATATTCTTGGTAAAATCGTCAATTGCTTTTTATTCGTAATTGGCTTTAATCCTGGTATGATTGGGACTGTAATACCCATATCGCGACATGCTTGCACATAGTCCAAAAACTTTTGGTTGTTGAAAAACATTTGTGTCATGATATAATCTGCACCTGCATCTACCTTCTCTTTTGTTTTGATTAAATCGATTTCAAAATTGGGAGATTCAAAATGTTTTTCTGGATAGCCAGCCACACCCATACAAAAATCGGTCTTGCCGCCATTTAAAATATCTTCGTCTAAATAAATACCCTGATTCAATTGTCCTACCTGCTTTAATAAATCAATTGCATATTTATTGCCACCTGGCTCTGGTTCAAAGCTAGACTCATTCTTAGCAGCATCTCCTCTTAAAATTAAGGCATTGTCAATGCCTAAAAATTGCAAGTCAATTAATGCATCTTCTGTTTCACGTCTTGTGAAACCACCACAAATAATATGTGGTACCGCATCGATATTATAGTGGTTCATAATGGCAGCACAAATACCCACCGTACCTGGTCGCTTGCGCACATCTACTTTTTCAAAAGTGCCATCGGTTTTCTTCTTAAACATAGTTTCACTTCTGTGATAAGTCACATTGATCCAAGAAGGCTTAAACTCCATTAAAGGATCTAAATGGTCATAGATAGAAGTAATTGTTTTACCCTTTAATGGTGGCAGGATCTCAAAGGAGACCAAAGTGTCTTTTGCTTTTGCTAAATGTGCTGTTACGTGCATAGAATACAAAAATAGTTAATATTATTTGACTAGGTTCAAATAGGCCTTTTTAACCTTATTTTTGTACAAAAGATTCAACGTGATATTAACCATACATACCGATAAGCTGATTAAACAATACAAGGGCCGCAAGGTGGTTGACGAGGTAAGCGTATCCGTAAAACAGGGTGAAATTGTTGGTTTACTAGGGCCAAATGGTGCCGGCAAAACAACCACTTTTTATATGGTAGTAGGTTTGATTGCTCCGGACCAGGGCCGTGTGTTTTTAAACGAAGAAGATATCACCCATTTGCCTATGTACAAGCGCGCTCAAATGGGCTTGGGTTATTTACCACAAGAAGCAAGCGTGTTTAGGAAGTTGTCGGTAGCAGATAATATTATGGCCATTTTAGAAATGACAAAATTGACGAAAGGTGAGCGTTTACATAAAATGGAAACCCTTTTAGATGAATTTAATTTACAAAAAGTAAGAAACAATAACGGTGATAGTTTAAGTGGTGGCGAGAGAAGAAGAACGGAGATTGCGAGAGCGTTAGCCGTGGATCCTAAATTCATTTTATTGGACGAACCCTTTGCTGGCGTGGATCCTATTGCGGTAGAAGATATACAATCCGTTGTCGCTAGATTAAAATTAAAAGACATTGGTATTTTAATTACCGATCACAATGTGAATGAAACCTTGTCCATTTGTGATCGTGCTTATCTATTGATTGAAGGAAAAATATTTAAACACGGAACTGCCGAAGAGTTGGCTGATGACGAACATGTTAGACGCTTATACCTTGGCACCAACTTTGAGTTAAAGCGCAAAGATTGGATCATTGAAATGGGTCAAAAATAATCTATGAAAATTTTTAGCCCAGCAATATCAAGATTAGCCAGATTGCGCTATTGGCGTATCGAGCATTGGGTTAAAGATCCATTAGCTGCACAACGTGAAGTATTGCAGGACCTCATTACCCATGGTCAATATACACAGATCGGAAGAAAGCACCAGTTTAGTAGCGTTTTCAATATTAGAAAATTCAAAGAGGTACTTCCAATACAAGCATACGAAGACATTAAACCCTATATAGATGAGGTCATGCAGGGCGAGACCGATGTGTTATGGAACACGCCTATAGCCTGGTTTGCAAAAAGTAGTGGTACTACAAGTGACAAGAGTAAATTTATTCCGCTAAGTCAAGAGAGCATCGAAGACAATCATTTTCAAGCATCCAAAGATGTACTTAGTATTTACTATAATGACTTTCCAGATAGCGATCTTTTAACAGGCAAGATGCTTATTATTGGAGGGAGTCATCAAGTGCATCCAATCAAAGAAGACATTCAATATGGTGACTTAAGTGCAGTATTATTACAGAACTCGCCTATTTGGTCTGGCTTAGTTAGGGTACCGGAATTATCCATTGCATTAATGGACGAATGGGAATCTAAAATTGAAATGCTTGCACAAAGCACGATCCAAGAACCCGTAACTTCTATTGCAGGTGTGCCTACATGGACCTTGGTTTTGTTAAAACGAATTTTAGCAATCACTGGTAAAAAAACAATTAAAGAAGTTTGGCCTGATTTTGAATTATACATTCATGGTGGTGTTTCTTTTACACCCTACAGATCAGAATTTAAAAAGATCATTGGCGGGGATTGTAATTATCTAGAGATCTACAATGCGAGTGAAGGATTTTTTGCTGCACAGGATCGATTGAACGAAGAGGGTATGTTGCTCTTTTTAGACCATGGCATTTTTTATGAATTCATGCCGGTAGAAGAATACGGAAAAGAAAATCCAGTGACGATTGGACTAGACAAAGTCGAACTAGGAAAAAATTATGCCATTGTTATTAGTACGAATGGTGGGCTCTGGCGTTACCTTGTGGGCGACACCGTTCAATTTGTGACACTCAACCCTTTTAGAATTAAAGTGAGTGGACGATTAAAACAATATATCAATGCTTTTGGAGAAGAATTGATTGCAGACAATAGCGATAAGGCCATTAGTATCACCTGTGCAAGTTTGAATCTGGTGATGAAAGAATATACAGCTGCACCCATCTTTATGTCAGACAAGGGTGCTGGAGCGCATGAGTGGTTGATTGAATTTGAAAATGCACCAGCAGATATGCAAGCATTCACGGTTGAACTAGATAAAAATTTACAATCGGTGAATAGTGATTATGAAGCAAAAAGATATAAAGACATTGCACTAGGCTTACCACAAATCACTGCTGTCAAAAAAGATTGTTTTCACGAATGGTTAAAAAGAAAAGGTAAATTAGGTGGACAACATAAAATTCCTAGATTGTCCAATGAGCGTAAATTTTTAGAGGAATTGAAATTGATTCATCAGGAAGATTCATAAAAAAGGATAATCCTATTATATTTGTGCATACTTATTGGTTTATTAAAAATAGAAAGTAATGAAATTATTAGCGGGAAAAGTAGCGATTGTAACCGGTGCAGCTAGAGGCATTGGAGCAGCTATCGCATTAAAATTAGCAGAGCAAGGTGCCCATATTGCATTCACTTACGTGAGTGATAGTAGTGCTGAAAAAGCAAACCAGCTAGTTGCGGAAATAGAAAAATTAGGTGTTCAAGCAAAAGCTTACCAAGCCAATGCAGGTGATTTTGCAGCATGTGAAACATTTGTAAACGACGTGGTAGCTACATTTGGCACAGTAGATATTTGTGTCAACAATGCGGGTATCTCAAAAGATAATTTGTTATTGCGTATGACGCAAGAACAATGGGATGATGTGATGGAAACGAATTTAAAAAGCGTTTTTAATATGACCAAGCAAGTGATTCGTCCAATGATGAAAGCACGAAGTGGTAGTATTATCAATATGAGTTCTATTATTGGCATTAGAGGTAATGCAGGTCAAAGCAGTTATGCAGCTAGTAAGGCTGGTATCATAGGATTTACAAAATCGATTGCAGCAGAAGTAGGTAGTCGTAATATTCGTTGTAATGCAATAGCACCAGGATTCATTGAAACCGACATGACACATTATTTAAATGAAGGTGAAGCTGGAAAAGCATTTTTAGATAAGATTCCTTTGGGTCGTTTTGGCAAGGCAGATGAAATTGCCAACACCACTTTGTTCTTAGCGAGTGATATGAGTAGTTATGTCACTGGGCAAGTGATTAGCGCCTGCGGCGGATTGAATATCTAAATTCTTGTATCGATCTCTGCTTTTAGATCTGCATAAATAGATTCCACCGTGCCTTCGCCTTTTACTGAAACCACTTTATTAAATTGCGCGTAATAAGTAGCTACAGCAGTGGTCTTGTCATTGTATTCTTGGATTCTTGCACGGATAACATTTTCGTTGGTATCGTCCGATCTGCCAGAAGTTAAACCTCTTCCTAATAATCTTTTCACCAACTCTTCTTCGCTTACTTCTAGCGCAAGTACCACATTGATCTCATTTGATTTATTTTTCAATAAGGCATCTAGTGCAATACATTGTGCCGTAGTTCTTGGAAAACCATCAAATAAAAATCCTTTCGCTTGTGGATGTGCATTCATAAAATTATCGACCATGCCGATCACCACTTCGTCTGGCACCAATTGTCCTTGGTCCATCATTCTCTTTGCTTCCAATCCTAATGTGGTTTGGCCAGCAATCTCGCTACGTAATAAATTACCTGTAGACAAATGCTGTAAACCATAGGCAGCAATAATATTCTCACTTTGAGTGCCTTTGCCGCTTCCTGGAGGACCAAATAAGATTAAATTAAACATGAGATTATATTGATAGGCTACAAAGATAACAAACTCGGGTAAATTTTTTTAACCTAAGATTGTAAATTACTCAACAAATTACCTGAATACTTGTTAGTATTTTTACATAGAAATCAATGCCATGTATAAAATACTTTGTTTTTGCCTTTTGATTAGCCAAACTGCTTGTGCTCAGACGACTACAAAACAATCCAATAAATCGAATACTATGCCTACAAAAGAAAATACCTATTATTCTAGAACGAGTAAGGAAGCGGTTATTGTACCCGATAGCGTTTGGAAACAGATCTTAAGTCCTGAAGTCTATGCCGTTGCTAGAGAAAAGGGAACAGAGCGTCCTTTTACCAGTGCCTTTGAAACTTCTAAGGCCATTGGGACTTATCATTGTAAAGCATGTGGTAATCCGTTGTTTAAAAGCGATACCAAATTTGATAGCGGTTGTGGCTGGCCTAGTTTTTACGAGCCTGTAACCAAAAAATCCATTATTTATACCCCTGACAATACCCATGGGATGCAAAGGACCGAAGTGCAATGCGGCAAATGTAAAGCTCATTTAGGGCATGTGTTTGAAGACGGTCCGCCTCCAACAGGCTTGCGTTATTGTATCAATGGAGTTATCCTTGATTTTGATGCAAAATAATACATTGCATAGGCTGTAATAAATATGCCCACAAAAGACAAGATCATGACACTCTGTGAAAAGAAGGTCGTCCATTCTATCTCTAAAGTCATACCTTCTTTCACCAACATCACCGTCACGCTACCGACGTAGCCAATTGAATCTGCTAAATAAATAAAGAAGCCTGCATTTCCTTTAATAGAGTAAGCTGCAATTAAGCGATCAAAATAAATAGAATTAAAAGGAATATACACAAGGTATAATCCTAGGCCCACTAAGAGCATCCACCAAAATGGATCCAATAATTTTTGTGTGAAAAAATAAGTAGACAATCCCGCAACCACAAAACCAATTATGATAAACACATGCGCAATCATAAATGCTTTAAAACTATTTTTGACGGCAACAACTGCACCAATTAGGATTAAAATAAAAATAGTGATAGGAATTTCTGTTTCAGAAAAAGTGGAAGGCTTGGCTGCATAACCCATTTCCTTCCACATATCTGCAGAAAAATTATCTCGAATATCTCTAAAAATAGTTGCAAATAAATAGATGACAATAAAAGCAATTACGCCTGGTAGATACTGCTTTATAATTAATTTTCGGTCTGCTCCTGTCATTGGAATTCTTTTTGCCCTCAATGCTTCATCTTCTTTAGAGGGTGCTGGTACTTTTTCTAAACCCCACACACATATTACCAATGGCAATGCAAAAACCAATCCGGTACAAAATGGTATCCAGGTTTCAGCGATATGAAAATGTAGCATTAACCAAGCGCCTACTGACTTCACCCATCCTGCAGAGAAAATAAAACTTACCGCAAGTGCAGCACCTATAAAATCTGTACTGCGTCTTCCTTCTACATAAGAAAAGACGACACCCCATAACATACCCAATGGAAAACCATTGATGAATAAAAACAAGATACTATAGGGCGCAGGCACAATGGCAAACAATAACCAAGCTGCCCAAGCAATACCCGTTAGTAAAAAAATAATTTTATACCTGTTCTTTTTTTCTAGACCCGAAATAAATTTAATACCATAAAACTTAGCCATCAAATAGCCAAGCATCTGACTGATCACCATGGCTGTTTTAAATGCTATGGGACCAAAAGTCATGCCTTCAAAAGTGCACACTGTAAATGATTTTCTAAATCCAAATATAAAAACATAGGTTCCAAAGGAAACTAAGGCAGCATAAAGTGCTACTGATTTTTCTTTTGTGATAAATGACATGCCTATTTCTTTTAATGAAAACAATTTTTTGGATTCGTCCTCTTAAAGATAGGTTAATTCAGCTAGTTTTTATGGTAAGCAAAGACAAAGGGCTTCTCGGGATTGTCTTTTAAACTGCGCTTTACTAGATGTGGCTTTTGAATGATTTTTCTTTTATTTAAATCAATCACTTCGATATTCTGATAAAACTGTTCTACATGTTCAATCTGATACAACATAGTATGTATTTCCAATAATAAAATCAATTGCTTTTGTCTTTTTAAAATAGCATTGTTCGCAAGATATATATGGCTTCTTAACATGGATACAAAACTACAATTTTTTACAAGTATATTTGAATAAGATTTCATAATTCATGCAACAAAAAAAAGTACTCATTGCGCCCTTAGATTGGGGACTTGGTCATGCAACAAGATGCATCCCCGTGATTACTGCTTTGCTTGAGCTTGGTTATCATGTAACGATTGCTACAGAAGGTGCGCATGAAATTATTTTACGAGAAGCCTTTCCTGGTTTGACTTTCCTTAAATTAAAAGGATATGGAATTCGTTATTCTAAAAAAGCTGATGGCTTTGTATTTAAAATGATTGTACAGATTCCGCGCATTTTGTACAACATCTTTAGAGAGTTTTGGTGGTTACATAAAACAAATCGATACCAACGATTTGATTTGATTGTTTCTGATAATCGACTTGGTTTTTTTCATTTAAAAACGCTTTCGGTATTTATCACACATCAGTTGAACCTTCAAACCCCATTTAGCTGGTCAACCAATTTATTACAGTGGGTGCAGTATACTTGGTTTAAACTTTTTTATGCCATGGTATGGGTGCCCGATATGGAAGGTGATCATAATCTTTCTGGCATATTAGGAAATCCTACATGGAAACCTTCTGTACCGGTTTGGTATATGAATTGTTTATCTAGGTTAAAGGTCTATGCAAACAATCAGGTGAATGAACAGCAGCCAACCGATGTATTTATAGG
>Ga0208787_1000339_pt1 | contig 22852 bp, 14 predicted proteins | sample Wag4_2014_7_11_FD_187362 | JGI IMG/M metagenome (GOLD analysis project Ga0208787, IMG submission 187362) | Fresh water microbial communities from Ohio, USA - Utica-2 Time Series HT 2014_7_11 (SPAdes) (version 2) | ecosystem: Environmental > Aquatic > Freshwater > Water tank | place: USA: Ohio...
TTTTTACCCTGCCACAAATCCCATTATCAATTAAATAACTTTGCGCCAATAGTAAAGATGGAAGAATCCACACGCTCCCATCTGTATAAAAGTTCATTTAACCCTCAAATAAAACCCTCCAGCCAACTATTGGTTATACTAGGATATGAACCTCCTGAATATGAAAGAAAAGGCATTATGGGAAGAGGCAAGCAGCTTTTTGGCACAATGCTACCGCGAATTAAAGCTAGACCACGAACTCCATACACGACTCGAACAGGTACGAGGCGAAATTGAAGCTACCAACACCTATTTCCATACCTACAAAGAATTGGAGTACGGTGCCCGCGTCGCATGGAGAAATAACGTGCGATGTATTGGAAGGATCTACTGGAAAACATTAAAAGTATTCGATGCTAGACACCTAGAAGATATCGAAGAAATTCATCAAGCACTTATTAACCATGTTAAGTTCGCTACGAATAAAGGAAATATTCGTTCCGCTATCACCGTCTTTCGACAAAAAATGCCTAGCGACGCCGTTGGAATACAAATCGAAAATAACCAACTAATTCGATACGCAGGCTATCGCCAACACAATGGAACTACCCTAGGTGACCCAGCACAACTCGAACTAACAGAAAAATGCCTACAGCTAGGCTGGAAGCCTACTCAAAAAACAAATTTTGATGTCTTACCCTGGCTACTCACTCTACCAGGAAAACCAACCGTACTTCTTGACGTCCCCCTCTCCCAAATCAAAGAGGTGCCACTCGAACACCCCAACCTTGAATGGTGGCCCTCCCTAAACATGAAATGGCATGCCGTCCCTATCATTAGTGATATGATTCTTGAAATAGGAGGAATCCAGTACACCGCCGCCCCCTTTAATGGCTGGTACATGGGTACCGAAATTGGAAGCCGAAATCTGGGGGATGAACACAGGTATAACTTGCTACCATTAATTGCAAGTAAGATGGGTATTGATACCAACCTCCCCTACCTCCTTTGGAAAGATAGAGCGCTGGTTGAACTTAACACCTCAGTACTTTATTCCTTCCAAAAAAACCAAGTAAAAATCAACAACCACCATGAAGCCTCCGACTATTTTATCCACTTTGAAGAAGCTGAAAAAAAACAGGGGAGATCTATAGCGGCAGATTGGTCATGGATCGTGCCACCTATGAGTGCTTCCGCAACCGCAGTGTTTCACAAAGAATATGAAAATATTTCGGTCAACCCAAATTTCTATTACCGTACCCGCCCACCTCAACAACAGTGCCCTTTTAAATCCTCTAAATAAAAAAAGCGCGTTGCTCGTTTGCAACGCGCCGGTTTCCCGTATATATAATCTCATGAAAAGGTATGCGAATCAATGTATCAAAACCACTCCAACACGCCATGACCTCCTCGCTCCGTTTTGATGATACAAAGATGCGCCGAGAACACACCCACCGAAAGTGTATTTTTACTGTTTTGTTGAAAAAAAATAATAACATATTTTTTATATACTACTCGAAAAAACTATAAAAATAATAAAACACTAAAAAAATGAACAGTTTTTTGGATTCAAAAAAGCAAATTTGTTGAAATATAGTACTGGAATTTTTATGTTTTTTTCTAAAAACAACCTGTACAACTTAGACTAAATTAGCCAAAATATGATGGGCAAGAAACAAGTCGCTCAACGAATACATATAATGGGCGCTCCAGGAGCTGGAATAACAACCCTTGGAAAAAAATTAGCTGCACAATTAAATTATACACACCTTGATGCAGATGATTACCACTGGTTTACAACAGATCCAGAACCCTACCGAAGAAAAAGAAACCCAGATCACCGCCGAAAACTGCTAACAGAAGACCTTTTAAATGAAAATAATTGGATTCTAACAGGTTCTATTTGTGACTGGGGCACCATCTTTGCACCCCAATTCCAAGCTATCCTATTTTGCTTCGCCCCTGCAGAAGTCCGGCTCGAACGCATAAGAAATAGAGAATTAGCAAGGTATGGACACCAACGCCTTGGTAATGGTGGGGACTTACAGTCCGTCTTTGAAAAATTCTTAACCTGGGCTGCCGAGTACGAATCTAACGCTGAAAGAAGTAGAAGTCAAACAAAAGAATTGGAATGGATACAACAACACTGCAGCTGCCCAGTACTTCAACTAAATACAACCGAAAGCCTTGAGCGCAACTTAAATCAAGCCTTTGAATGGTTGAATCAACCTAATACATAAATGCTATTCTTAACTCTTTCCATTCTCTGTTCTGTCTTAATTGGCTTTGTCTTTAAGCTATATGGCCGATACCAAATTGATAGTTTTCAGGCTATTGTATTCAACTACTTTACTTGTGTCCTATGCGGGTGGCTCTATGCCAATGAATTGCCAATTGGGCCAGCAGCTAACGATGAAGGAAAGTGGCTGCCTTATGCTCTAGGGCTAGGGGTCGTATTTATCACTGGATTCACAGGAGCAGCACTTACTGTAAGGTATTTTGGCGTCACCATAAGCCAAATTATGCAAAAAATGAGTATAATCGCTACTGTTCCCTTCGCAATACTCGTCTACAACGAAACCACTAAACTCGGAAAAATACTAGGTGTTTTATTAGCCATCGCAGCAATTGTGTTAGTCAACTGGCCTAAACAAAAGAATACAGCCCAAAATAATACTAACCGTCTCTGGATCCCCGGCATTACTTGGCTATTAGCAGCTATCATCGAAATAACCTTTCTTTGGGTCCAAGGAGAAAACTATGTTGACCCCTCAAATGTGCGTTTCATTAGTACCGTTTTTGCAACCGCTGGTGTGCTGGGATTATCCGTAGCCATCTACGGATGGAGCACTGGAAAGCTTGTCTATGATACCAAAAATGTGTGGGGAGGAATAATACTCGGAATACCGAATTTTGGAAGTATGTACTTTCTGCTCCGGTCATTAGGAACCGGACTAGAGGGATCATTTGTATTCCCTGTCATTAATGTTGGAATCATCCTGACCACCACCATAGGTGCCACCTGGATATTCAAAGAAAAATTAACTTCCATTAATTGGCTAGGGGTAGCTGCCGCACTGGCAGCCATACTCTTAATGGCAATTTAAAGAATTGGCCTAGAGCAAATACACTCTAGGCCAATTACCAAAGCCATATTTATAACCAACGAACTAGCCCAAAATCCTGCCGATGAACAAGTAGTGGATGCTTCGGATACATCCTGAATCCATACTCAAATACACCAGATTGAGGAGGAACCATATCACAAGAATAAGCCACCTCCGTACCTTGCTGTAACCCTGGCATCAACTGATGGACACTCATTAAGTCAAGCTCCGTTTCTGATTTTCTCCTGAAAAACACTAACTCCACTCCAATATCGTTGGCATGTAGCTCCTGAATGTTCAAGGTAACGGACGCTTTAAAGTCCGCACCAAGTCTAAATGAATGATTAAAAGTATCGGGCGCTTCCAAATGCTTTAACTCTATGGCATCCCAAATTCGACGCACTCGATTTTTCCATGCCACCAACTCTGTAGCATTCTTTAAATGCTCCCCTTTTACTAACTTACTAGAAGTATACAACTTGGAATAGTAGTGCGCCTCGTAGTCATCTAACATCCGTCCCATTACAAACGATGGGACAATTTCCGTAATTGTTTTCTTGATATGGCTCACCCAACGAATAGAAATACCGTTCTCATCCTGATCGTAGTAGGTTGGAACAATATCATTTTCCAAAATATTATAAATGGTTTCTGCATCCAATTCATTCTGAAGAGTAGGGTCGTCATACGTGCTTTTCTCTGGCAACGCCCAGCCAGCACCAGGCCGATACCCCTCACACCACCATCCATCCAGAACAGAAAAATTCATCACACCATTCATCACTGCCTTCATCCCAGAAGTACCACTCGCCTCTAAGGGACGTGTCGGTGTATTCAACCAAATATCGACGCCTTGAACCAATAACTTGGCCATTTCCATGCTATAGTTCTCAAGGAATATGACCTTACCCTTAAATAAGGGGTTTTTAGTAGTGTTGTATATAAATCGTATAAATTCCTGACCGTGCTTATCCGCCGGGTGTGCCTTGCCAGCAAAAAGAAAAATCACTGGTCGGTCAGCATTATTAACAATTTCCGCCAAACGCTGCTCATTACTAAATAACAGAGTCGCTCGCTTATACGTAGCAAAACGACGGGCAAAACCAATTACCAATGCATCTTCACGAATGGAATTAGTAATCTCAAAAATAGACCTTGGATTTTCACCCCTGCGCATATAATCTGCATTAAGGCTACTTTTTACCCAAGTTAACAACTTCGACTTAAGCTTTCGACGAATGGCCATCACCTCCTCCGGTGCAACATCCAATATCTTTGCCCATTGCTTTGGGTCTGATTGTTTTTGCTCAAAGCCCTTACCTAACTTACCGCGGTAAAAATCCAACCACTCACTAGCAACCCAAGTATAAAAATGCACGCTATTAGTTACATGACCAATATTCGACTCAGAATAGTGAAAGTCTGGATGCAATTCAGCGAACATCTTTCTACTAACCTCTCCGTGTAACCTACTGACCCCATTCGATTCTTGGCTCGTGCGTAACGCAAGATGACTGACAGAAAATGGCTCAGTAGCGTCCGTAGCGTGTACTCGACCCAATGCCACAAGACGCTCCCATGAAATATCTAACGCATAGGTATATTCAAATAGATAATCTCTCAATAATGCCTCCGGAAAATTATCGTGCCCAGCAGGAACTGGTGTGTGCGTGGTAAATAGCTGTGTCGAACGAACTACTTCTAATGCCGCTTCGTAGCCTAATTTTTTATCCTTCATGTAATTGCGAAGACGCTCCAAACCAAGAAACGCAGCATGGCCCTCATTCAGATGGTAAGCATCCGCATCGATTCCAATTGACTTTAATGCCCTCAAACCACCAATACCAAGCAATAGCTCCTGCTTCAACCGATGCTCATTGTCACCACCATACAACTGATGTGTCAAGGAGCGATCTTCCCACAGGTTATCGTCAATATCCGTATCTAGTAAATAAAGAGAAATCCTCCCTACCTTTAATTCCCAAACCTTCGCCCAAACCGTTCTTCCAGCAAGATTGATATGAATTTTCACCCACTCCTCCTTTTCATCTCGCACCGGAGAAAGTGGAAGCTGGGTAAACTTTGCTGCATCCATCAAATGAAGCTGCTCTCCATTTAGTGAAATACCTTGTTGAAAGTACCCGTAGCGGTATAACAAGCCTACCGCCACTAGGTTAAAATTGCGATCACTTGCCTCTTTTAAATAATCGCCTGCTAATACACCAAGACCACCAGAATAAAGCCGAATACTTTGGTGCAAACCATACTCCATACAGAAATAAGCAATTCGGGGACCCTTCGGAGCGCCTGCCTGCTCCATGTATTGTTTATAATCCCCGTGTACCTCCTTAAGCAACCGCATGAAGGCTTTATCTTCCACCAACCGGTTAGCTTGCTCCATACTCAGGTGCTCTAACAAAGCGATCGGATTGTAGTTGTACTGCTCCATTAATCCTGGGCCAATCAAATCGAATAAAGCAATAGCACGGTGATTCCAAGACCACCACAAATTATGCGCAAGCTCCATCAGGGGAAAAAGCCCCTCCGGTAAGGTAGGCTCAATAAATATACGCTTGAGACGTGCATTGTTCTCTAATAAATTGCCAACCATAAGACGGTGCGTTTTAGTCATTATAGAATATTTAATGCAAAGGTAAATGGTTCTAAAGACTTCGTGTTAATAGAACAATATATACCTAAAATAAAAAGGCACGAAAAGCAACTTGCGTATGCCTTTCGTGCCTCCCAAAACAACTACTTGTTATTATCCAATTGTTATATTCATCACCTCAAACTCCATAATCCCTCCCGGAGTTTGAATTTTGGCAACGTCCCCCACTACCTTTCCTAGCAACCCAGAACCAATTGGAGAAGAAACCGAAATCTTCATCTGCTTTGGATCCGCTTCCGTCTCAGATACCAACTTATAGGTCATCTCCTTGCCTGTCTTTAAATTTTTGATCGTTACATTACTCAAAATAGCAACTTTGGAGTTATCTAATTGACTCTCATCAATGATACGTGCATTGGCCAAAACGGTCTCTAGCTCACTGATCTTCAGCTCAAGCAAACCCTGCGCCTCCTTAGCTGCATCATATTCAGCATTCTCCGACAAATCTCCTTGGGCTCTTGCCTCTGCAATAGCACGAGCTGCCTCCATGCGACCTGTTGTTTTTAACTCCTCTAAGTCAGCCTTGACTTTATCGTAACCGCCTTGCGTTAAGTAAGTGTAGTTAGACATATAACCTCCTGCTTGTGTTAAAAGTTTGAACAGTAAAGAGTAAAAGTAATAAGCAAATTACCTCTCATTAAATCAACTATTTGCTGTAATAAATAAAAAAACAGAAACGCTTCTACCCATAGATAGAAACGTTTCTGTAAAATAACGACACAAAGTTAGGGCTTTTACTCCTATAATTGCAAGAGTTAATCCCTATTTTTATCCTGCGCCTAATTAAAACTCAAAGCGAAGTCCAACATTATGGATGCCTCCATAAATAAATGTTGTCCTGTAAGAGTAATCCAATCCCAAACGAGAATCAGACCCCTTGCGAGTAGGGAGGTTGACAGTAAAGCCTCCAGAAAAACCATTGTCTAACGTACGCTCCACCTCGTCCGCATCCAACTCAATCTTGTATGCTGCGCGAAGTGCCACCAAATCCTTTAACTTGAACTCTGTGCCAAGCCCTAGCTGGTCACGTGAAAATGCATTGGAAGCAAAATTACCCAATACCGTCAAACGAGAGTTCCTACCCAATAACCAATCGTAAGAAGCTCCGATATTCAACTGTGAAGGCAATTCATAATACGCAGAACGTTCGTAATAGGTATTATTGTATTGGAAGTTTGGACCAGGGTTAGGTAGTTGCTTAGACAAACCTTCTCCCGTAAAACGCATCTTGCTACCAATGTTACGTAAAGAGATGCCAAACTTAAAGTTGTCATTCTCTCCACTCACATACTGAACACCAGCGTCCAGCGCCAAAGCACGAGCACCCACACTATTTGCAGATTCGTTTACTACCTTAGCTGTAATCCCTACAGATACCTTATTGGAAAACACGTGAGAATACGAAAGACCCAAGTTAAAAAAGGAAGGACTAAATGTCGTACCTGTCCCCTCGGGGTTGTTTTCTGTTGTAAACTCAAAATCGCCCATGTCCATAGAAACAAGGCTCACACCAAAGGCCCCACTACCTATCTTACGAGCAAAGCCCAATGCATTGATTCCCAAATCGGCTCCTTGAAGGTACCGAGTATTGCCTAACTGTAGCTGGGTACTAGTCGTCAACCGCGCCAAACCAGCAACATTCAAATACATAGCCTCAGAACCAGTAACGCTACTAGTATTCAAAGAGTGCAAACCAGCACTCCTAGCCCAAGGATTGAGCAGCAGCTGGTTCGCTCCAGCTTCCCCCTGACGATCAGGATTGCCGGCCCAAACTGCCCCTGTTGTTAGTACCGCTGCCGCAAGCAGCGATAGTTTATGGTATATTTTGTTCATTATCTAAGAATTGGTTGATAAATTAAGATGGACCATTCATCGCTTATGATCAACAAGGATGGTTGCCAACTCCCTAAAAATAAGCTGACAACCACCTTGTTATATTATCTTATAGCCCTGACGGATCAAATGCTCGTGGCACACCAAACCACTTAATGGTGCGTTCCCCTAATTCAAAGGCGTTGATGTGAATCAAATAAACGCCACTCGCAACTGGGATACCTTTGTGGTTCTTAATGTCCCATTCTAAAGCAGGAGTTATCTGATTGTACGGTGTGTATACCTCATCACGCTTATACTGCCGTATAAAACGACCATCAAGCGAGTAAATAGTCACCACACATTTCGCTGGAAGGTTGGTAATCTTCACCAAATTTGACGCTGTATTCACCTCATATTGAGAGAACGCATAGTATGGATTTGGAACGACCTTGATGGAATCCAGCGCATCCTCTACCTCAACCTCAGTTAACTCATCGGCCGCACGACCTTTGATGCTAAACCGGTATTTAGGATGACCATTACCTTGATTAACCGCTACTTGATATGGGTTCTGTACGCGGAGCTTCACTACCAACTCGTTTGGAATCAACCCTTCACTCAGTGACTTAAGAGAAACACCTTGAGTTGGTAAAACCATACCAGCCCAAGCTAGCTGCGCAATACCTTCGCGCTTACGTAGGTTCTTCAAAGGAGCACTTGTCCAGTAATCAGGGTTGAATCGAGAGCGTAAGTACTCACAGCCATCATAAGGTGTGTTCGTTACATATACCCAATGCTGTCCACCCAACATGAAATCAAAAATATTGGATACGTTCTGCTCATCGCGCAAGAATTGATCCGTTGGATTCCATGTCATGTCACGACCCGTATACGCCGCATTCAACGTACTGCTGTAGCAAGAGTTTTCACCAAAGAAAATATTCAACCGCTCACCCGTCTCTATGTTAACCGCATAGCCAGGGAACCAGCCCATACCAGTTAATGGCTGACCCTTAACTGGGTTAGCACGCTTTTGGCGTGGATTCGCAGCAGTTGGATCAGGAAGCGAGTCAGGCTCCACTGCATTCTGCTCCACATCTGCAATACCATCGTTGTTTGCATCTTCTTTTGAAACAGAACGTGCACCTCGGCTATCAAAACTCTGGCGTGGACGAGATGGGGTTGATCCCTCTGTTACCAGGGTTGGATCTTTAACAATACCAGGTATCGTTCCTGTGTAGTACTCTGAAGCAGTCTCTACTACCACACAACGACTCCACTTGGAACGATCAGAAGTAAATACAATATCCACATTTGGCGTCAAATTCAACTTCTGATAGATATTGTTTGGCAAAGATGGATCATCTGAACCTAGAGCAGTGCGGTTGTAATAAGAACCGCCAACCTTACCTGTCCAAGCAGGAGTAAATATAACATCTCCTCCCTCCGGCAATGTTCCTGATGCAATCGGATACGGAACAAATATTCCATTGCCCATCTGACTGAGCTGCTGCTCTGGATCAAGTACATAGTCAGCCTCATTCAATCCCGTCTGAACGTAGTTAAACAAGGTACCACTCGTCTGGTCCGGAATACCCGTCAACCACTCGTTATTGGAATCACTGTACACCCACTCCGCGCCAATAGCACCATTGCTCTTTCCTGGTGTTTCTACCGTTCCCAAGCGAATAGCAGGAGTCAAATTGCCCGTTTCTGGAGTTTGACCAATACTTATCGAGAAACCATAATCAGCAAAAACTTGCTCATTAATCTCATTAATACCCGTTAGGGAAGTATCTACCAATGTACGGGTTCCATTATCTAACTTGTACAAAACCCAGTGCGCATCTGCATCCAATGTGTTATCAGACAAATTACCGTCGATAAACTCCAACTCAAAATCGCCATTTTTGATCTCAAATGGATTGAAAATAGTGATATTGATAGGTCCACGGCCGTTTTCATAGCTCACTTCACCATTATAGTTCGCGTCCAACATGGCTTCGCGGCTCTCTGGTTTCACTTCCAAAAATGCTCCACCAGCACCTTGACCCTCTAAACGAGTAACCTCAGCACCATCACCGTACGACGCATTCAAAGCACGGTCCACAATTGGACGTGGAATGACCGTCTTGATCTCAACTCGGCCACCTTCCAAATAGGGATTCTGCTGACCTACCGTCTTTGTAGATGGAGAATCATCAAAATCAAAATCTGCGTAATTGTTGTGCGCATAGGCTACCACCGCAAAGTAGTACTTCTTGTGGTTCACCAACGTACGAATATTACCAGTACCAAACTGATCCTCTGTAATGTTGAACGTGTGGCGAATTCCAGCATCGGAACCATCTACTTTCTCAACAGGAAAGAAAAACTTCTTCTTATCGTTGGTTGGGTCAGCCGGATCAATCGTCTCTTCCCAGTTGAATATTTTGTTGATGCCGTTCTTTTTGTCAACTTGATAAACCAAACGCGCTACATCCGGATTGTCAAAATCCTTAATCGCAACATTCGGGTTAATCAACTGGTAAATCTTATAGCCTTCAAACTTATACTTCGCAAGCTCACGAACCGCTGGATCTGGGCTAAAACGAATGTCGTTCGGAGCAAGAAAATCAACCTGCTCATAAGACTCATCTTTGTTGTTAGAAACAACATCCTCGTTCGTCAATACCGCAACCAACTGCTTATTCAACTCAATCCAGTTTACAGTTGGAGCATCTGGACCTTCCAAACGCTCAAAACAGTTATCAAACAAACCTTGCGCTAACTTGTCAGCACGCAACAACTGCTCAATGTCAGGACATGGATAATCTGCATCCGCAACCCATGGCACACCAATAATCAACTCATTTACCGCGCCTGGATCCAAACGGAAAGGACCTGAAGCCTGAAGCGTACGGCGATCACCAAAAGGTAAGTTAGCCGTACACATCGACCAACCATTAGGATCATCCGGAGACGCTGGCAATGCGTACTTCGTAAAGTCCGTAGAAAGAGGATCATAACCAGAGCCAAGTCGAGTCAATGTAGTTCCGTCACGCCATTGACCATTTAAATAATTGTAAAACTCGTTCGGCAACTGAGGATCCGTTGTAGCAGGAGCTGGGGTACCTACTCCAGGGTTGTTATAATAGATAAACGAAGACATCCCAATCTCAATCAACGTATCTTTAGGAGTTCCTGGATTCTGCCAGTCATCGATTACTGCCGGACGTAACGGACCACGGAAATAGTCAACACCAATAATCGGAACTTCGTTGCAATAAGTTGGAACCTCACCACCACCACTTGGGCAGCTGCAACCTGGCTGACCGTCCGCAGCATCTTGATTGTAGCAATACATCAAGCTCGTTAACGTATCACAACCAATGTAGTCATCTGTATAGCAACCCAAATCAGGGTCAACCCACATCGCAAAGAAGGTAGAGTCAATTACCTCCGTAGCACGGTTAATCAACTTGTAACGCTGGAAGGTCATATCGTTCAACTCGTCACTTGTCTGGTATCCAAATGCCTGAACCTGAACCTCCATCTGGATAGGACTACCACCAGTACGTCCGTGTACGGAGTTCGAGCCCTCATCATTGTAAATCCAGAAAATCATCTCAGATGGGTAGCGATCCAACGCACAACCACGAATCTCAATAGATGGATAGTCACCTTTCAGTGGATCATATAGATCATCTCCATCTGCATCAAAAAAGCCCGCCAAACCCTGCTGGGTATTCGGAAGCGTAAACTGATGCACATCCACAAAGTAAGGGTTACCACGAGCAGGCCATCCCTTCACACCACGTGGAATCGCATTCGGATCAGTTATACCCGCTGACAAGTTGGAAAGGTGTTGGCGAATTTCATCCCCCAACACACGGAAGTGCTTGTCCCAGTTTTTACAAACATCCTCCGTCGTCGTACCACTGATTGGATCCAAAGGACCAGGCCAAAAGTCATTACGACCACCTGAGCGATAATCCTGACAAGCCAACTTAAGATTTCCAACAGGGTCAACTCCACCTAACCACACAGATGCAGCAAAAATGGATGAAACCTCCCTTTGTCCAGAAGTAGGATCTACCTTAGGAACAACATACCGACCGTCGTTGAAATCCCACCAACAGTCACCACCACCCAACAGACGGGCGCGAACATTATTTACTTCTTGGTCAATCTGCGACGTAGAGGCAGCACAGAATCCCCGAGGTGTTACCGGTACTCGACCGGTACTGCGCTTCCCTAAATCGGGAGTATGCGCCATCACCCCTGTGGCTACCACTAACGATAGAACTGCCGTTAGCCAAATATTTTTATACATAATAATATGGTATTGAGTTTTGTGTAATTTGTTAGAAGCCAAATGAAACACCTACATACATACGACGTGGCAAGGTGAATCGACCTGGGTTAAGCATAGACCAAGAATAAGAGTTCAAAAACGCTTGCAAACTACGTCCCTGAGCCTCAATTCCGTTCACAAACGACTGGCCCTCCGCAGATGCCAAGTAACCGTCATCGTATGGTGAACCAGTAAAGGCATATACACCCAAGATATTCTGACGATCAAACAAGTTAGATACGCGGAAATAAACATTCATGTTTAATGGGCGCTTACCCTCAGCAGACAGGTTGAACGACTTGTCTACGCGCAGATCAACTGTTGAACGCCATGGCAAACGGTTTCCGTTAATCGTACCAACGTTTCCACTCGCACCAAAGCGCTCTGGACGAAGACGCGCCGTGTAAGGACGGCCAGATACAGCATTGAACTGAACGTTTACACCAAAGTTAGCCAAAATTTGACGACCTGCCACCTCCGGTCCATTGTAGCGCTTACCCTCATCAAAACGGTAGTCAATGATACCGTTGATGCTATGACGCTCATCAAAATCCAATGGATAAAGGGTGCGCAACTGCTGACGCAAACCACGCTGAGACGCTGAGTTAGAACCCGTACCATCCGCAAACTGAAGAGTATAGGCAATCTGCATCTCTACGTTCTTGATTCGACGCAAATCATACTGTGTCGTAAATCCTTTTACTGTTCCAAAGTCAATATTATCAGAAGTGTTATAGCGACCAATGATAGGAACAAATGTGAAAATACGCTCCTGAATCATATCACGCATCTCCCGGTAGTATGCCGAGAACTTAAGTGCAGAGTACTGATTCAACTTTTGCTGGAAACCAACCTCGTAATCCACCACACGCTCTGGACGAAGATTCGCATTGCTGCTTGGTGTACGACCAGCAACATAGAAATAATAATAATCCAGTGGCGTCACCTGCCAGTTGCTTGGTGGACGTTGAACCAATACATCATAGTGCGCAAAGAAGTTGGCATCTTTGTTGATCGGGAACGAGAACGCCAAACGAGGCAACCAGTTGATCTGTGGAGTATAGTCCGCAAATGCACTATTTGGATCGAAGCGAGTGTCGCGAATATTATCGTTACCCACGGTATCCTGCAAAATAGGGCTGATGACACCACCACCAAAAATTAAGGTTGGATCATTCACCTGAATCCCCTCAGAAGTATACCAAGTCGAACCAGAGCGGAATGCTACTGGAGTAATGTCAGAGTAGCCATTTGTCGTGTATACCTTGAAATCATCTCCTACACCGTTTGGACGAATGATGGACTTTCCTGGACCGTTCTCAGAGAAAAAGTATCCCGCATTCATAATCTCATACAATGAATATGGATCCTTCATCACACGCGTATTCAAGTCAAACCGCTCCACACGCATACCCAAACTGAAAATCATCTTATTGAACGTGAACTTGTCCTTGATGTAGGCAGCTTGGTAAATAGGTGTCAACGGAGCTACAGGGAAATCACGAACGCCCTGTGCATTCCTATGTGTAAAAAAGTCATTGAATGTAAATCCACTCTCCAATCGATTACCTAAATAGTCATATCCATAATAGTCTACCAAACCACCATTCAAATCGGTCAACTCCAATGAAGAAAACATATCCAAACTCAAATCATCTGGCGTTAACTCCAATGGGTTAATCCAAACTTGCTCAGAAATGCCTTTCGCCTCACGAATTTTGTTGAAGAAACTTCCATCCCCTTGTGGAGAAATCAAGTAACCGTAAATATCAACTGGAATACCATCCACTATCTTCGTGTCGACCACTAAACCAGTGTCCAAACCATTATAGCGGTTGTTCGCTAACTGACGAGCTAAATCCCATAGTCCACTTGGCGCCAAGCTCCAGCTGCGAATAGTACGCTGCTCATTTAACAAACCAAATTGAATATTGTGTGTACCCGTCTTTCCTAAACGAATATCAAAGTTGCTAGACGCGTTCAAGGTAATGATATCCGTCTCGCTCTTGTTATTGCTGTTATATACACGGTTGATATTTGAGTGCATTCCACTCCAAATATCATTGTAAATAGAAGAAAAGCGTCCGTTCTGAGCAATAAAGGTGTTGATATTCTCCGGATTGGCAAACTCATTATATGCCTCTAAACCTGGGTTAACCCCTCCTGAAGTAAATTGCGTAAAACGCTCAAAATAACCAACGTGCAGCAACTCTTGGTTTACTGGGCGAATCACCGTATCAATTGCATACCCAAATTTACCTACATAGCCATAGTCAAAATAACGATCCTTGTGGTGTGGGTCGTACGTCGCACTAGTAGCACGCTCAAAACCAAACTGAATCTGATAGCTCGCATTTGATATCGCAATCTTATTCGTGTTCTCCGCCTCCTTTTCTGGGTTACCTAGACGATGACGGAAACGTCCGAGAATACGACGACGATCACTATACGTAGTAGGGTTATTGTGGGAGTTCAAAAGCTGCCAGTGGCTGCTTCCAAATCCACCTGGAGTAAACTGATTCTCCGTATCTTTATATGTACCTGTCAAACTCAAATCAATATTATCTGTGAAACGGAAGTCTAGCTTCGCTGTCACGTCAATATCTTTACGGCCCTCGAACGGACGATACGGCAGCAAATCAACACTGTCGTTCGTTAAATATTCTGCTGCGTTTACAATCGTACCACCTACACGAGTAAGAGGATGATGCTGAAGATTATCGAGCACACTGCCCTCCTCAAACTGGCTGCCAAATGGCTGGTCATTACCCAAAAACTCTCCCTTCGCACGCGCAACGCGCAACGCAGGAGGTCCGTCATCCTTTTGTGTGTTGTACTGACCTGACAAACGGAAACCAACCACTGTGCGTTCCCGAGTTCCATCAGCACTCTTCCGCTTCAACAATGGACCACTCACGTTTGCAGTAGCCAACAACCATCCGTAAGGATCTAAACCATGCGAATTCTCTACCTCCGCATAACCACTAAAATCGCTAGCCGGCCCTTTGGTCAATACCGAGATAACCCCCCCTGTAACGTCACCGTACTCAGCACCCAAACCACCAGTGATTACCTGAAGCTGCTCAATATCCTGTACAGGTGGCATCGACCCAAAAACACGAATACCATCAATGTAGTAGTTCGTAGCATTGGAACGAGAGCCTTTGATAGTTACCTCTCCCCCATCAATAGAAGAAGTACCCGCCGTTGTCGCAACAATGGCATTTACACTCCGCGTAGGAAGATTTTTGATCTGATCTGATGTCAGCGTTTTACCACCAGAAGTCTGGTCAGCACGCACCAAATCAACTTTGTAAGAAACGACCTCTACAAGATCCAACTGCGTATCGCTGTTAGATGTCATCTCGATCGTAATAACGTTAAGCTCCCCGCCCAAAACCTGCACACCAGTCAACTGCTTGGTTGCATATCCAGTGTAGGAAACCTCAACATTGTAATCGCCTGGATCCACAGAAATACGAAACTCACCATTCACATCGGTGATTGCTCCGCGGACAAAGGCTGTCCCCTTGAGGACTTTGACGGATGCCCCAATCAGGTCTTCGCCGCCAGTGGGGTCAGTCACTTTACCCGTAAGGAAAGTTTGAGCCACCACCGCAGCGCTCCATCCAAGAAGCATCGTCAGGGTTAGTAGTAAAGAACGTACCATATTCAATGATTGATTAATGATTGATCAGTTATTTATAAATAGTGTGTCTATTTTCTCTAGTAATATGTCTGCCATCCTTCGCTTTGACTCCACCGTCCATCCTGCAATATGCGGAGACAATACCACTTGATCCATCTCGTAAAGTTCCCCATAAAGCAACTCCTCCTCCTGTGTAAAAGATTCTACCTTCTCATTCTCAAAGACATCTAAACAAGCCCCCTTTAAAATCCCCATTTTCAAACCCTCCACCAAATCGTTCGTCTTCACACAAGCACCTCTCGACGTATTGATCAAAACCCACCCCGGCTTACATGCACGAATAAATGAAGCATCTACCATCCACCGAGTTTCAGATGTAAAAGGCAAATGTAAACTAACTATATCTGCTTCACGCTGTATCTGATCAATACTTTTTACCTCCTCTATCCATGGCATCACATGCGCATAACCAGAACCTAAGTATTTATCGTACGACAAAACACGCATTCCTAATCCAGATAACTTCGAAGCAAAACTACTTCCTGTATGCCCAAAGCCAATTATACCTATGGTCTTTCCTCCTAGCTCCCACCCTCGATTCTTTTCCCGATGCCAAACCCCAGACCGAACCTCTCTGTCAGCACGACATAAATGATTGGATAGCGACAACAACATCCCCAAGGCTTGCTCTCCTACCGCATTCCGATTGCCCTCTGGACTGCTCAATACCAACACCCCACACTCCGCTGCATACTTACGATCTACAATTTCCATCCCAGAACCTAATCTCCCTATAAACTTCAACAAAACAGCTCTGTCCAAAAACGCTTTGTCGACCGTAATCTTACTATTGATGATCAACCCCATATACCCCCCAATCAAATCAAACGTCTCTGCCGCCGTAATCGTGGGGCGGAAATCACAACTGTAACCGCGTTGAGTCAAACCCGCAATTAAATGCGAATCACAGTCGTCCGTAATCAATACTCGCTTTGTCATCTTTCCAAGCCCAAAAATAGTCAGCTTTTTTATTTTTCAAGCAATAAAACCGCCTTCACTCTAAGCAAATGTTTGAATTATACAAATGGTTTAGAGAAGAATAGCAAAAATACCGACAAACAATCGGAAATTTGCCGCCCAACAACCATTTCATCTGCCTGTTAAAAGGGGCGCAAATATATCTATTCCGACTTATGAGACCTATATTTTTTTACGTACTCGTGGCTTTTAGCATCTTCGCCTGCCAATCTGGCCCCAAACCTGCCCCCAATAGGCAGTTTTTGGATTGCTATATCCGAGTGCTCGAAGCAGAAAAAGAAGTACTCGCAGAGGCAACCATGCTCTCTATCCCACTAAAAGCAAACCCAAGCCAACCGGCTGAAAAAACACCGGTGGAAATACCCAGTGGCATCCGGTATCAAGGTAGCCCAATGAGCGCCCGACCAGGCGCAGGTCTTACGTATGCCAAGGTGTTCCCCGGTGAATTTGTGCAAGATCATACCTTCAGTTGGGACGATAAGGAGCAAAAAAGACATACTTTTACCTTTAAAATGAACCAAATTAAAAACTTCTCACTAGGGGCTACTAAACTCTCCAACAATAAACCGGCACAGTTCACCTGGGAAGGTGGGCCATTGGAACGAGGAGAAGCACTCGTCCTGATGTGGGAAAACCCAAAGGAAAACCTAACAGTACCTATGGAATTTATCGTCCAAGGGTCCCTCTCCATTGCCGATTTACCCGCTGCTAAAATGAAGGAACTCTCCCCTGGAACATGGAGCCTTTATGTCGTTCGTAAAAAATTAGTCAAATTTTCACAAGACGGTATCGATGCCCAAGCAATCATGGAATTTTACTCCAACACCATCAATGTCAACATAACCCAATAACCCCCCACCCAGTTGACCAATTCTCAACCTTAACCCTTACGCAAACTGGCTCAACATGAGGAAAAATAAAATAAAAAGACATCCACACCTTAAGTCAGGTTTGCCCCCAGGAACACTAATCTATACCGGGGATCGAGCCGCCAATCCCGCAAAAATTAGAACAGTAGCCTTCGACACTACCTCCGCTCAAGTCCTAGAAAAATACACACCGCTCCTCAAAAGCAGCAACCAATGCCTTTGGGTAGATATCCGCGGACTAACGGACATCCCCCTGATCCAAAAAATTGGCGAAGACTTCCAAATCCACCCCCTCGCACTAGAAGATGTACTCAACACCCGACAACGGTCTAAACTGGAAGAGTACGACCCCGGATTCTTCATTGTTTTACCTAATATCCGATTCGATAAAACCTCCCTAGAACTGAATTACGAACAAATCTCTATTTTCTTCACCAATAATGAAGTAGTCACTTTCCAAGAAGATCCAGATGATACCCTCGAAAAAATAGTCGACCGAATTCATGATGAATCCGCCCGAATCAGGAAAAAAAAGGCAGACTACTTAGTCTATACTATTATGGATACGATTATCGATCGCTACTTCCTCGCTTTAGAAGATGTAGAGGACGCTATCCTCGAAATAGAGTTCGAAATCTATTCAGAACACGGATATAAAAATTGTAAAGGCAAACTGTTTACGCTAAAACACACCCTGAATCAGTTCCGACAACGGACCCTGCCGCTTCGAGAAGTAGTCAACAGGTTAATGCGAACCAGTAGCCCCACCATCATGGAATCGGATACCATTTACCTACGCGATGTAGCTGATCACATTGCCCAAGTCCAAGACCAGTTAGAGGGTTTTAGAGAGCAGCTTTTCAATCTAGAGGCACTCTACCACGCAGAAGTAACAAACCGAATGAATAATGTCATGAAACTTCTAACGGTCATCAGCACCATATTTATACCTTTGTCCTTTGTTGCAGGTGTCTATGGGATGAACTTTGAACACATGCCCGAATTAAAATGGCGCTATGGATACTTTATTGTTCTTGGTTCTATGTTCATGATAATGACCGGTATGCTCATCTATTTTAGAAAAAAAAATTGGATTTAAGCCGCTTTGAAATCACTTAAAAAGGTAGAGCACTCCATCGTAGAAATGGTGTCCCTCAAACGAGGCTTCGTCTTCTGGGGGTTTCTCACAACAATGTTCCTTGGATCTCTGCTTACCTGGCTTACATTTGGTAAAATAGTCACCAGCCCCAACCACTATTTTGTAGGCAATACCCCCTCGGCTACCTCTACTTACTTCACAACCGCTTGGCACTTGCAAAATGATACAACTTGGGTCAGCTACAGCGGAATGAACTACCCCTTCGGCGAACACATTGGTTACGCAATAAACCAGCCCTTTATTAGCGAACTAGCGTTATCTTGGCACCAACATGTAACCGACCTCTCCAGTGCTACTGCCGGCCTAATCAACCTTTCCAACCTCTTTTTTATTCTATTCGGAGCAGGTGCACTCTTTCTTTTATTAAGCAAACTCCACCTTCCTGCTTGGTACGCCATTCCTTGTGCTTTGGCAATCACCTTTCTCTCTCCTCCTACAAGCGCTTTCCCTACCTTCACAGACTGGGCACATCCCTTTTTTATTCCAATGCTCCTCTATTGGCTGTGCCGATATGAAGAACGAACTAGTAGAAGGTACCAAAGCCTACACATTGCTCTACTGCTCACCGCATCCTCCATGCTGCAACCAGCCTACTTCGGGGTATCAGCACTCTTTCTAACAGTCTTTACAGGATTTCAACTTCTCCGTAAACCATCCAAATCGAATATCCTAAGACGGCTTAGCCATTGGTCCGTGATGACTTTGATCCCAATGGTCGCTTTAAATATTTGGATTCATTGGGAAAACTTCGCCGCAGATCGACCTGCTGCTGCTGACCCCAACGGTATCCAGTTTATTAGCTTGAAAAACGTACTTCTCCCTTGGGCAAACCCAAGCAGTGGGAGTCTTCCCGCTTACGCAGGCCTGCTTGCTACCATTTATCTTGTGGCAATCTTACTTTCAGGCCTCCGAATGTTTGGAAAATCTTGGTCTGCCGCTGCATACCACCGCGTACATTTCCAATATCTACGCGGCATTTTTCTCGCCAGCATCACCCTTCTTATTCCCGCAATAGGATTCCCTGGCGTGGAACATAGCATTGCCTACTTACGTATTAAAGACACAGCTCCTCTCTCTTGGTTCTTTTATTATGTGGTAAATATCTTAGCAATCTACGGAGCTTGGAACTGGGGGAAAAGAATAGAAAACACCGGTGAAAAAAAGGGGGCTCCTATTCTTCGGTTCGGAATCCTAGCACTTCCTTTGGCCGTCCTCATAACAGAAGCCATTTATCACCAATCAACCACCCCCGAATTACCTATCTCCCCTAACTTAACCGTCAAAGAAGTAGCCGTTCAACAGGGAATGAGTTGGCTTGACTCCCTTCAATTTGAGCAATTCCAAGCGGTTCTCCCACTACCCTACTACCATGTAGGCTCCTCCAATTGGGAAATACTCCCAGACTCAGCTCTCTTCAATGAAAGCTGCGCTACGGCCTTACACACCGGATTGCCTAATATGGGTGTGTTTATGAAACAAACCTCCCTACACCAAACGCTGCTCAGTCTACAGCTCGTTGGCACTCCCGGTGAAATGCCCTCCATACTGTCTAATCTACCTAATCGACGCCCCTTAGCAATACTAGTACCGCAATCCAGCTGGGAAGCCGTCCAATATAAATACGCGCACCTAACACAACACAGCACTCCAATTTATAAAGACTCCCAACTTATTATCTTAAAATTGGAAATAGACACCCTGAAAAACAATATAAAAAGACAACACCACCTTATCGCAAAAGCCTTGAGCCAGGCCTCTATAACCCAAAATAACACCCGCTGGACTGCTGCTACTTCCGTTCCGTTCTTTTATGCCGCCTCCTTCGATGAGGGATCCAATACGAAAACCTCCTTCCAAGGAACAGGTGCCTACCAAGGATATACTAGCGATTCAACACAGCTTTGGAGCGGTTCCGCTCCACCCGGAAATTACTTTTTAAACTGCTGGATCAAACTAGATAAAGAAAATGGAAGCGACCAGAGAGTTTTCTTCACAGAAACCTCTCCTACCTCCTCCATTAGCTCCACCCAAACATTCCAACTAAAAGAGCACCTGACCTCCATTGTAAAAGGATGGGGATGCTTCGAAATTCCCCTTACGTTTCAGGAAAACAAAAACTATCGGCTTTTCCTTCATCAACAAGGAAACGGCAGCCCCTTTTTCTTGGACGAAGTGTTAATCCGACCTTCCAACATAGCTCTATTTCGAAAAGAGCAGGGCTGGATGGTCCAAAACAATTACTGGTACCGGGAAATTTCCCGATAGCACCCACCAACCACCTCTCACGTGAGTAACATTAACTATTTACTAAATAAGTTTAAAGACGCCGTTCAAGTCAAACAAATCGTCGAAGCGCTAAAAACACCCCCCATTAGACTTCGTATGAGTGGCCTTAAAGGAGCACAAAAGGCATTCGTTGTGGCTGCAACCGCCGAAAACACAGAAGTACTCCATGTTGTAATTAGCGAAAGCAAGGAAGAAGCTGCTTACCTGTTTAATGACCTAACTGGACTCCTCGGCGAACACAGGACATGGTTCTTCCCAGACAGCTTCAAACGACCCGGCTTTTTTGATGATTTAAACGCCACCCAAATCTTACAACGAAGCGAAACAATCAATAAACTTATCAACACTCCCGGTAACGGACACGTCGTCATCACCTACCCAGAGGCTCTTTTTGAGCGCGTCGTAAAACCTACTGTCCTCTCTCAGCACAGAATTGAAGTCCTAAAGGGCGGTAAACTAGACGTAAATTTCGCTATTGAGGTCCTGATTGAGTATGGATTTGAACGCACCGACTTCGTCTATGAACCAGGCCAATTCAGTATCCGCGGCGGTATTATTGACCTTTTCTCACATGGTAATGACCTCCCATATCGAATTGAACTTTTTGACGATGAGGTAGAACGAATTCAAACCTTCGATCCACTAACACAGCTTAGCAAAAGTAAACTTGAATCAGTTAGTATTGTACCAAACTTGAATACACGTTTCCGCCAAGATGAAAAGGCCCCATTCTTAACTGTACTACCCACCGAATCTGTACTCTGGGTAACGGACATTCAGTTCGTTTATGACCGCCTACAATACTGTTTCGAACAAGCTGAAAAGTTCGCTAGCCGAATAACTGCCCATGATCCAGCAGAATTGCGTGAAATTTTTCGCGATCGAGCGTTCGTTTACCCTGGCGATATCGCTGATGAATTCTCCTCCATGTCCACCCTCTTTTTCGAAACATAAAGGATGCGCTCAATTATTAGTTACAACGTAAACGGACTTCGCTCCGCAATTAACAAAGGCTTCCTCGACTGGATAGCCCAAGAACAGCCTGATATTATTGGAATCCAAGAAATTAAAGCCCAACAAGAAGATATAGACTTGGCCCCAATCGAACAACTCGGCTACCACCACTATTGGCACCCAGCCGAAAAAAAAGGCTATTCCGGTGTCGCCACATTTACCAAACTAAAACCCTCCTTGGTCATTCAAGGCTGCGGTTTAGAGAAGTATGACCGAGAAGGAAGATGCCTCCGCACCGATTTCGATGATTGGACTCTTCTAAACTGCTATCTGCCTTCCGGTACCACTGGTGATGAACGCCAAAACTTTAAAATGGAATTCCTAGAAGACTTTTATGAGCTCGTACAACAACTAAAAAAGGAACGACCAAACCTAGTTATTCTTGGCGACTATAACATCGCCCATAATGAAATAGACATCCACAACCCCAAAAGCAATAAAAACTCCTCCGGATTCCTCCCAGAAGAACGAGCATGGATGACTAAATGGCTGTCGGAAGGGGGATTTACAGACGCCTTTCGGACGATCCACCCCTCCAAGCAAGAATACAGCTGGTGGAGCTTCCGTGCCAACGCTAGAGCGAATAATAAAGGTTGGAGAATCGACTACCAATGCGTTTCTGGACTTATGGTTGACCGGCTCCAAAATGCCGGCCAACTTACCGATATCGTTCATTCCGATCACTGCCCAGTCTGGGCACACTATAATCTGCCTTAAATCTACTTTTTGACGCTCATTTATTGGCCTTTTTAAGCCCAAATCGAACCCGTCAAAAAAAATAGAAAAAAATAGAAAAAAATATTTGGTGGTCTAAATTCGACACCCGTATATTTGCACCGCTTTAGAAGCACGGATTGGTAGTTCAGTCGGTTAGAATGCCGCCCTGTCACGGCGGAGGTCGCGGGTTCGAGTCCCGTCCAGTCCGCAAA
>Ga0208787_1000343_pt1 | contig 22661 bp, 21 predicted proteins | sample Wag4_2014_7_11_FD_187362 | JGI IMG/M metagenome (GOLD analysis project Ga0208787, IMG submission 187362) | Fresh water microbial communities from Ohio, USA - Utica-2 Time Series HT 2014_7_11 (SPAdes) (version 2) | ecosystem: Environmental > Aquatic > Freshwater > Water tank | place: USA: Ohio...
ACTCAGAACACTACCATTATCTAAAACAATCGTTTGATTTACAGCATCTATCTCCTTGACGGCTCCATATACCGGCTTTATTTTATTTTTCACCCAATAATCTGAGGGAAATGGCAAAATATCTTTAAATCTCATTTTACCCATAAAAACATACATCAGGGCAGGTCTTGAAAAAAACGAAATACTTTCTGAGGAAACGATGGTTATTTCCGCATCGGAGTATTCTCTTAAAGATTTTGCCACCGAAACACCACTAATTCCATTACCTATAATTACAATATGCATTTTCAGATATTTTCAGTAATTCACTTCAAAAGGTGAAAAATATTGCCATTCCAAACAGGAGGTCTTATCTTTGAAGTGTAAAATATAAAAGAATGACCATGAGAATACCATTATTCCTTATTTTGTTTTTGGTAAATTATTTGAACGGGCAAACATCTGGGTTAATTTCTTTGAATCCAGCGAAAACGGTTAAAGTAGCATCTGTCGATTTAAAAGATAAATACATTGATGTTGAGATATATACAAAAGTTAAAAATATATCCAGCGACTCTATTTCCTTGAAATGGAGCAGGAGGCAACCAGAATTACCTTCTGGATGGATATCACAGGTGTGCGATGGAATCACCTGTTTTGAAGATTTTGTAAGTACCAATATAGATACGGCAAAACGTATAAATATTCCTGTTACTTTAAAAGCGGGGGAAGAAAGGGAGTTTATTTTACATATATTCCCATCTACAAAAGCCGGAAAGGGTAAAATTTATATAGATTTGTTTAGCTTGAAGAAGCCAGATTCGCTTCTTACCACTATGGAATATGATATTACCATCAATGGATTGAGCACGTCGAGCAGAAATATCGGGGAAGAAACGGCTCCTATTCGATTATCACCTCAACCAGCCGATGACTTTATTACCATTGAACATCCTTTCGAGGAATTAGCTCATGTACAGATTTTAAATCTTTTAGGCCAGAACATGGGCGTTTTAGAAGAAAGGAAAGACCATAAATATGATATTTCCTTTCTACCTCCAAACACTTATTTATTAAAAGTTCAACCTCGCAAAGGAGCACCATTGACCAAAATAATGCTGAAAGCTGGAAATTAATTCTTGATTAGGAAAACTTAGAAAGTTCTTCCATAATAGATACTCCGGAAGAGGTACCTATTCTTTTTACGCCAAGCTCTTTGAACTGCATTAATGTGGCCAAATCTTTTATTCCTCCTGAAGCCTTAACATTTATATTTTCCCCAACGACGGAGAGCATAGTTTGAACAGCGTCGAGAGTAGCACCTCCACTAAATCCGGAAGAGGTTTTCAGGTAATTTGGTTTAAAATCAAGAGCAATAGTGCATATTTTTTCTATTTCTGCAATAGTCAACTGCGCAGTTTCAAGAATTAATTTAATCACCTTTCCTTTCATGTGGGTACCCAAAACCAGAGAATCAATTTCATTTCTAACAAAGCCCCAGTCTTCATTTTTTATGGCACAAATATTCAGCACTGCGTCAATTTCGTCGGCACCTTCATGAATAGCTTTTTTAATCTCCTCCACTTTTGCAAGTACAGAGCTATAACCCAAAGGAAAGCCCACAACGGTAGAAACTTTCACATTTCCCTTTTGAGATTCCAAAGCATTACTTGCTTCTCTCACATAATATGGAGGAATACAAACGGAGGCAAAATTAAAGCTCATTGCCTCTTCACATAACTGAATTATCTCAGCCTGTTTTGTATCTTGTTTAAGTAAAGTGTGATCTATAAGACCCGCAATTATTTTTGTGCTCATTCGTGTTTTGAAAGACTTAAAAAGACTTCCACGTACAAATATAACATAAATAATACGAAAATAATAATCTTATTTAAATGAGTAATTTCCGATAAATACTTATTATATTGCTGATTAAAAATATCATACAATGGCAGCTTATCAACTACAGATAAATGGCAAAAAGATAAACGCTGAAGCAGCAGCAGATATGCCTTTATTATGGGTCATCAGAGATATAGTAGGACTCAAAGGCACTAAATATGGATGCGGTATTGCTCAATGTGGTGCGTGTACTATTCACATAGATGGTTCGCCCGTGCGTTCATGTCAAATACCTATTTCCACCCTTTCTAAAAAAGCTAAAATAACCACTATTGAGGGTATTGGAGAGACTGAGTTACATGCCATTCAGGAAGCATGGATTGAGGAACAGGTTCCACAATGCGGCTACTGTCAGTCTGGTCAAATAATGTCTGCCGTTGCTTTATTAAAAGATAATCCCCAACCAACAGATGAAGAAATTGTTGCCTCTATGAATGGTAATTTATGCCGTTGTGGTACCTATAGCCGGATTCACAATGGGATTAAAAAGGCGGCGAAAGCCATAAAAGAAGGAACATCTTCTCCAAGCAATGACAAATAATCAAGCATCCAACAGCAACCAAACTTACATGAAACATTCCGCAAATTCCCGCCGATTTTTTATAAAAACAAGTGCATTAGCAGGTGTTGGTCTGGTCATAGGCCTACCGAAATTACAAGGCGAAGCCTTAAAATCTATCACTAAAAACCTACCTCCGGAATTTATAAATCTTGAGATTAATCCCTTTATAATTATCCGCACAGATGGAAGTATAACGCTTATTAATCCGCGTCCGGACATGGGACAAGGTTCAATGCAAGCGGCCCCGTCATTATTGGCAGAAGAACTGGAGGTATCTTTAGATAAAGTGACTATTATCCAGTCAGATGGACAGAGTAAATACGGAAGCCAGCAATCGGGAGGAAGTAGCACGGTGAGGGGATTGTGGTATCCACTTAGAAAAGCTGGGGCAGCAGCCAAAGAAATGCTTATTCAGGTGGCTGCGAGTCGGTGGGCAACCTCCACAGATCTTTGCTTTGCCAAGGACGCAAGAATTTATTTAAAAAATGCTGATAAATCTTTTTCTTACGGTGAACTTGCCGAAGACGCTGCAAAGCTTCCTGTTCCTAAAAATCCCAAACTTAAAGACCCCGCTGATTTTACCATTCTCGGGAAATATAATAAGCGTCTTGATATACCCTCGAAAGTTACCGGGAAAGCTGTTTTTGGCATAGATATCGAAGTGCCTGGTATGGTATATGCTTGTATTCAGCATTCTCCAACTATCCATGCATCCATTATATCTGTTGACGATACTCAATCTTTACAGGTTAAAGGTGTTGAAAAAGTAATCCGTTGCAAACGTACTATGCCACATCGTCAATCTGACGCTGTAGCAGTCATCGCCTCAACCTGGTGGGCTGCCCAAAAAGGCAGGTCTCTGTTAAATGTCAAATGGGACGATGGCCAATTAGCTTTAACGCAAACCACCGATGCCTATTTCCAAAAAGCCTATGATGCGGCTAAAAAAGAGGGGGTCAGACATGAGGAAAAGGGAGATTTTTTAGCAAAATTTAATACCGCCAGTGCTAAACTCGAAGCCGTTTATGAAACGCCTTTCTTAGCGCATGCACCTATTGAACCTGAATGTGCTGTGGTTCACTACAAAGAAGACGGTACAGCCGAAATTTGGGCTCATGTTCAAGGACCGGACGGTGGATTAGCTGACGCAGCGCGATTTTTAGGTATCGAACAGGATAAAATTAAGTTCCATGTACCGCTCCTCGGTGGTTCTTTTGGCAGAAAAGCTTATCACGATTATCTCAGTGAAGCCTGTTTTTTAGCTAAAGAATTAAAAAAACCGGTTAAAGTATTGTGGACCAGAGAAGATGATATCACTCAAGGGCCTTACCGACCGGGTATGCTTTCCAGAGTTCAAGGCATGGTTGCTAACGGTAAATTAACAGGTTTTCACCATCACGCCATTGGAGAATCGATCGTGGGTCAGGTATTTAACGGCCTTAAACCCGACGAAGCAGATCCATGGTTATCTGGAGAACTAAGCACTGAAAATAATCAATATCAATTTCCAGTGTCTAAAGTTAGTTGGACGCATGTTAAAACCGAAATCCCCATTGTCTGGTGGCGATCTGTTTATGCCTCCAATTTTGGCTGGGGTCAGGAATGTTTTATAGATGAATTAGCCCACCTGGCCGGAAAAGATCCTTTGGAGGCAAGGCTTGCCTTACTCAAAGATGAGCGATTCAGAAAAGTGTTGGAAACACTGGCAGAAAAGTCAAACTGGAAAGAAAAGCTTCCCTCAGGGAAAGGAAAGGGGCTCGCCATATTCGCTTCTTTTGGTAGCATAAGTGCCTGCTGTATTACTGTATCTACCTCCGGCAAAGGCATTATCATTGAAAAAGCAGTGTCTGTTATCGACTGTGGCCATTATGTTAATCCTGACAATGTTGTCGCACAGACACAAGGAAATATCGTGATGGGAATTTCGGCTGCCATAAAAGACGGCATTACTTTTTCTAATGGAAAATGTGATCAGACGAACTATCACGAATATCAGGTTTTACGAATGAATGAAATTCCTGAAATGGAAGTACATATTATTCAAAGTGGGGCTGAACCAGGGGGTGTTGGTGAACCAGGTCTTCCGCCGGTCGCACCAGCCTTAGGCAATGCTATATTTGCCGCAACAGGCCAAAGAATTCGCAAATTACCCATAGATATAACTTCAATTTCTTAATTACTTTGAATGGGAATTATCCAGTTGGTAATTCCCATTTTTTAACAAACAATTATCAATTTTGGGTACAGTAACTAAGGAACACGCACGATTTGACGCAAGACTTTCTAAAGAACAAAAACAATTCTTTGTAAAAGCTGCATCCTTAGGTGGTTTTAGAAGTTTAACAGACTTTGTTATATTAACAGTGCAGGAAAAAGCAAAAGAAATCATTCAAGAAAAAGAACAAATAATAGCTTCTGAAAGAGACAGCCAAATTTTTTTTGATGCCATTACAAAACCAAAAAAACCTTCCACAACACTAAAAAATGCATTAAAGGATTATAATGCATTTGTACCAGATCCAAAGAAATGACTGAACTTTTGGACAAAAAACATCATCGAGAAGATTTTGATTGTGGAAAAGATATCAAAAGAAAGTTATCTGTTTGTTTTGTGCTATCCGAAAATGAAACAAGTATTAAAGGTTACTACATATTCAAAAGAAATTTCCAAAATCATACAACGTTATTTCAACGACTTTACTTGGAAGATTAGCCATTGACAAAAAATATCAAGGTCAGGGATTAGGAAAAATACTGCTAATTGATGCACTAAAAAGATGCTATGAAATATCTCAAGAAATAGGCTCGTTTGCCGTTGTTGTGGACCCAATAGATAAAGAAGCTGAAAAGTTTGTCGAAAAATATGATTTCATAAGACTTCCTGACAGCAAAAAAATGTTCCTAGCAACCAAAACATTACAAGAACTATTCGGATAAAAAGGAATACTGCGCACCTTAGCCGTTTTGCAATAGCGGGGTTCCGTGCTTCGATAACAGTGAAATACTAAGCTCATTTTCTTTTTTTAATTGAAACAGTTACGATTAAATTTGATAAATCCAAATGATGATTAAATCATCAAGTTTACCTTGATTTTTTAATCTTTGGCTGGGTAAAAATTCAATACAGTACTTAATACCTTTTATCTATAAATTCCTCCATTAAAATATCGTTTCTTCATCTTCTTAACCATTTTATTCTTATCTTAACCAATTATACAAGCAGACCATGGAAAAAATCAACAAAGCCGATATCCCGCAAGAGGCCTTTGACCTCTACGATTACTACTGCCACAACAAGCTGGACCGACGAACCTTCATCGAGAAGCTATCCGTCTATGCCGTTGGTGGCATTACCGTTGCGGCCTTGCTAAGCAGTATGACGCCAGACTACCACAGCACCCGCACTATATCTTCGGACGACGAGCGACTTCAAGGTTCTGAATACCTGATGTATCCTTCCCCGAAAGGTGGAGGACAAATCAAAGGGCTTCTCTCCACTCCTGCAGGGAATGAAAAGTTTCCCGGCATCGTAGTAGTCCACGAAAATAGAGGTCTCAACCCTTATATTGAGGATGTTGGCAGAAGATGTGCCGTAGATGGATTTATTTCCCTTGCTCCCGATGCCCTGACTCCCTTGGGTGGTTACCCAGGAAACGACGATGAAGGTCGGGCCATGCAGGCTAAACGTACCCGCGAAGAAATGCTCGAAGACTTTATTGCAGCCTATGAATTCCTGAAAAACCATCCCAAATGCAACGGGAGAGTAGGTGTGGTCGGTTTTTGCTTTGGCGGATGGATCTCTAACATGATGGCCGTCCGAATACCTGACTTAAAGGCGGCCGTGCCATATTACGGAGGACAGCCAGAAGCTGCTGATGTAGCGCAGATTAAAGCACCGCTCTTGGTTATTTATGCAGAACTGGATGCTCGGGTGAATGCGGGTTGGCCAGCTTATGAAGCAGCCTTAAAAGCCCAGGGTAAAAACTACGAGATGATCAACTTTCCGGGAGTGAATCATGGATTTCACAATAACACTACCCCTCGCTACGACGAAGCTGCGGCAAAAGAAGCCTGGGAGAAAACCATTGCATTTTTCAGGAAAAATATAAACTGACAAAAGGGGTAGATAGCCTATTTTTTGTTTCTATATCTTAAGTAAACTCAGGATGTTTTTAAATCAAAAACATGCTAAACTTTTGTATATACATTAATTCCCAAAGGAATTTTCCAAATGAGGAAAAAAACGCGAAAAAAAGACATAGAACCTCGCTTCAAAGATGCTGTTGATATTACTATAAAGAAGTTTTGTATATCTTATAAACAAAGAAGTAAAATCTGTTCATTTGCTTTCTATTACAAAATAACAGGCCTTAATACTTTACAAATTTTCCAATCCATCTTCTGCCATCTGTCATTTTTGCCTGTACAATATAAATACCTTTTTGCATTTCTTCGATGGACATGCTTATTTCCTTCGATGATATAAATGCTGCTTTTAATTTTTGGCCTTGAACATTAAGAATTTCAACTTTTTCAATAGATTGATCCGAGGTTATCACGATCCTATCACTGGATGGATTCGGGAAAATATGTATCATCGATTCCTCATAAAGTTTATTTTCCGTTGCCGTTGTGGCACATTGCAGTTCATTTACATATTTCCAGATATTGTCATTGAGTAAAAATGGAACTGATAGATTATCCGGAGCTTCCCCCATTCTTATCATTACCATTTGCTGGCCTGGAATAACGTTTAAAAACTGACCATCTTTTCCTATGGCTACAAACATATCACTTGGTGCATTAGGATTTAAAAAACCTGGAAACACCGTTTGTGACGTTGGTAGCATATAGGATTGCTTTCCATTCAGCCACCATAAATAACCGTAAGACTTATTTATAGTTTGTGAAGGATTTACCATTTGTTTAAAATAAGAACTGTCCGACATAATCTGGTTTCCTCCCCATTTTCCCTTATTTAAAATCAATAGCCCGAACCTTGCCATACTTCTGGCCGTGCTAAAATATACATTGTTATAACCAAAGGGAATAAACGACCCGGTCATTCCAATCGAAATTTTCAATTTTTGCGTTGTGTAACTGTTCAGCGTTTGTCCTGTGGCCTTTTCAATAACTTTGTCAAGCAGTGTATATGGTCCGTTATGATACGCCCAGCGGGTACCCACATCTGATTTGTAAATTAAGCAGGTGTCAATGGTGCAAAAATGATCCTGAACCTTGTCATCAAGCCCAGAAGTCATGGATAGATGGTGTTTTATCGTAATCTTTTCCTCCTGTTTTGGCGTACAATCTGTCCAGCCTTTACCCAGATAAGTTGAAGTGGTGTCATCAATGGACAAATACCCTTCCTGTTGCGCCATACCCACCATAAAAGAAGTTATTGTTTTACCTGCCGAAGCCCATTGCCAGGGAGATAACTGGGTATGGGTACCAAAATATTTTTCAAGTACAATTTTTCCGTTTTTGAGTAATATAAAAGCCCGAGTATTGTTTGCCTCTAAGAATTCGTACAAGCGATCAATGTTCGTTTGACAATACCCCAGCGTTTTTGGCGAAATAGTATCCCAGGTGCTTCCAGTTACTGGTGGGAAATAAAGTGATTGAGCGTTTAATGGCTGTAAAACGATGATTGCTAAGATTAGAATGAAAAAATGTCGCATTTCTTGTCTTTTTATATTAGACCAAAGCATGATCAAAAGGTTTATTAGGAAGGATTTAATTCCTGAATTATAATTGAAAACCCAGAGGTAAAATTGACAACAAAATGGCTACCAAAGCTTTGTTTAACACTCGCTTAAATTGCCCCTTTTTTCAAAGAGCAGGCTTTAAGCTTTATATGCGGGGATTTGACCTATTTTTAGTCAAAGAAAAAATATTTCCAGTGTTTATGTCCTGTGTTTCCTGAAGCATACCAGCCCTGAATTGCTTCTTCTTGTTCTGTGGGAAGCAGCCAAGATGTATGACTATAAACACTATTTTCATCTAACGGATTAAAAACTACCCATTCTCTTGTACCAAATCTGTCAAGAAGAAATCGGGGTTGTTCAAAATAAAGATTGTACCCCTTTCTATGGGGTGCATAAAAATATTTTTCAACGCCTACGACATCTGGAAAATAGTCTTTGTTTTGTGCTTGCAGTGTCAAAGGATAAGCACCTCGCAAAGTTTTAAATTCTTCAATATCTCTTATAAATCGATTTGCATTTTCAATCGTGCGGTTTCTACTTAATTCAGTCAGAGGTTTTGCAAGTATTAATTGTAAAATCAAGGTAATAACGGGAACACCAATTAAGTAAAGAGGGAAAAAATCAAATTTGTTTCCTGTCGTTATTTTTAGCTTTTTTATCTGTGGTAGCAAAAGTGTTGCTATAATTATCCATATAAAAAGAATAACTATTCCAAATGATTTTCCAACGCTTAAGGTAGCAAAAAGAGCTAGAATCAAGGTTATGAAAAAACTGACAATAATAGCTGCCATAGCAAAACCAAAGCGGTATTTTGGAATTGCCATCCATAAAATACCAATAGGAACAAAGGAAAGTCCTACAAGACCGAATACCTGTATGATTGTTGAAATTGGTATTGCCAAGTGATCAAAATCTCCTTTTAAAAAAGGATATATCATTCCCAATGTTAGAATTGATATAAAAAATATCATATATGTAAAGTGTTTCACAATATGATAATTTAATAATTTTATATTTTTGAAATCTAAATTAACCCTTACGCTGGACATCATTATCTCGAAGTTTAGATATTATTTAGTACATCCCATTTCCCTTCAAAAAAAATCATAAAAATAAGATCCCAAATAGCCACTGATACATAATTATCCACCAGGTAATTCCCATCCTTTTCTTTCTGCTTCTTTAATATAAATATCTGCTTTAGGTAAACCCCTTGCTTTCATATTTTCAGCGTCCCATTGAATTAAGGCACCACCCAAGCGAAGGGAAAGTACGCCTAAAAGAGTAATTTCGGTAAGATGAGCACCGTATTCAAAATTAGAACTTGCTGCAGGACCCCCTTTTATGGCATTTATCCAGTCTCGGTGATGCCCCTCGGTAGGAGGTAGTTTAAAGGTAGTTTCCACAGAACTAGAAAAATTAGATTCAGGGAAAATTTTGGGAACAGCCCCATTTCCAGTTACCATTACTCCTTTTTCTCCAATATACATAGCACCTCGTCTTGCAAAGTTGAAATCTACAGGAACCTGTACTGGCTTTTTAGGATATAAGCCCCCTGAATACCAAGTTAACTCAATAGATTCATTTTCCTTTTTACCTGGAAAAGTAAAATATCCAATCTCTCCATAGGGAATGATATCAGCATTACTAAATCCTGCCGGATGAACCTGTATTTTTGTTGGCAAACCAAGTTCCAGGCCCCAGGTGGCAGCATCGAGGTCATGGCATCCAAAATCACCCAAAGCCCCCAGTCCGAACTCCCAAAAATCGCGCCAGGTAACCGGTGCATATACCTCATGAAAAGGGCGGTATGCCTTTGGGCCAATCCATAAATCCCAATTCAACCCTTTTGGCATAGGAGATTCCGAAGTTGGAACTTCACTTAAACTATTTGTCCATCTCGTGGCGGGCACCCAGGAGTGAACCTCTTTTACCTTTCCTATCACTCCTGAACGAAGATATTCGACCGCATTCCTAATGGCAGGCGTACTATGCAGTTGATTGCCCATTTGGGTGGCTAAGCCAGTCTTTTTTGCCATTTTTGACACCTCACGCGCCTCATGGATATTGTGAGTGAGTGGTTTTTCGCAATACACGTGCTTGCCTGCCTGCATGGAAAGCATAGAAACATAAGCATGTAAATGATCAGGAGTAGCACAAAGAACGGCATCTAAAGACTTCTCTTTGGACAACATTTCCCTAAAATCGATATATCTGTTTACTTTTGAATACCCTGACTTTTCCTTATAATGATTCTCCACCATGTCCGATACTGGACCCAAACCAGCAACGGTCTTATAATAAAAACGATTTAAATCCCAATATTCAGCTGGATCAGCCAAACAGGTGACTTGAACGTCATTTAATTTAAATAAATCCTGTATATTTTCCTTACCCTTTCCGCCAGCACCTACCAATCCCACATTTACTTTATCACTCGGTGCGGTAAATCCCTTTCCACCCAATACATGCCTGGGGATAATTATAAACGAAGCCGCCGCTGCCGCTGAGGTTATAAAGTTTCTTCTATTTATTTTTTTCATTGGCCATTCTGTTTATAAAGTCTGTTACAATATAATAAAAAATTAAAAAAAGGAATAATTGAATTTGTTTTACAGTTCGGCGGCTTAAATTTAATTGTATGGTAAATAGGCCTTATATTTGAAGATATTTTTAGAAAAATGAAATTACAACACTGCAGCTTTTTCCTTACCGTAACCTTATTGTTCCTTCTTTTGTCCTGTAAAGAAGAAGTTAAAAAAACGGTTGAACCTGCAGCTATTGGCAGTGTATATGTAAGATACTTAAATCCAGAGGGTTATTATACAGTTCAGGTAGAATTTGGCGAGCAATTATCGGATAGCATTTTACAAAAGCCCGATTGGAAGACCGTACCTGCCTTTAACAATATTTTACTCCAAGAAAAGCCCCGCTCAGAGTTTACCCGCTTTTATGCCGGAGAATTTCTGGCTACTTACCAAAAGGATATGACGGTTGATTTGATTCACTGTCCCAAAGGGCTTCAAAAAGTAAATTTATCTCTTACGCAACCCAATCTCATCATTACCAATAAAAAGTTAATTTCCTCAAAAGACTTCACCTTCAGTTTGCAAGACGTGCAATTACTGCAATCGGAAGAAACATTGGTTATTCTTTTAATTGATGAGAAACAACAAGGAGTAAATTTAGAAATAAAAGGACCTCAACCTGACAACGAGTTTGTTATTCCTGCAGATTTAACAAATAATCTTTCACGTGGAAATGTAGAATTTAACTTAATAAAAAAGAAGATTTATTCTTTAAAAGAAGGTAAAAGCAAAATTTTAATTAATTTAGAACACTATTCACCACCTATTATATTGAATTTACAATAATTCATTTTTAGTGCTCTATATACTTTTTTTCTTTGGCATGTAAAAAGGCGTTATAAAATCCCTCAATTCCAAGTTGTTAATCTTATATTAGCGCCAATTTAACGACAACCAACCCATGCCAAAAGATTCTTCCATACATTCCGTATTAATTATCGGCAGCGGACCTATAGTTATAGGACAAGCTTGCGAATTTGATTACTCAGGGTCACAAGCATCGCGTTCATTGCGAGAAGAGGGTATCGAAGTGAGCCTCATTAATTCAAATCCGGCTACCATTATGACGGATAATATAATGGCGGACTATATCTATTTGCTGCCATTAACCGTGGAAAGTGTCATCCAAATACTGGAAGAAAGAAATATAGATGCGGTGCTGCCAACCATGGGCGGTCAAACTGCATTGAATCTTGCCATTGAAATTGACAAAATGGGTATTTGGGAGAAGTACGGCGTTAAAATGATTGGCGTTGATGTTGCAGCTATTGAACTAACCGAAAACAGAGAAGCTTTTCGTCAGCACATGATTAAAATTGGGCTCTCTGTAGCGCCTTCTTTCATTGCTAATTCTTTCCTTGAGGGTAAAGAAGCTGCTCAAAAAATAGGATTCCCCTTAGTTATCAGGCCTTCCTACACCCTAGGTGGAACGGGTGGTGCTATTATTATGCAGGAAATTGATTTTGATGCCGCATTAAGACGTGGTTTAAATGCTTCTCCGACGCATGAGGTTCTCGTTGAAAAGGCGGTTTTAGGCTGGAAGGAGTTCGAACTGGAACTATTACGGGATCAAAATGATAATGTCGTTATCATCTGTACCGTTGAAAATCTTGACCCCATGGGTATTCATACCGGTGATTCCATTACGGTGGCGCCCGCGATGACCCTTTCGGATACAGCCTACCAGCAAATGAGGGATGAAGCGATTCAAGCCATGCGCTCTTTGGGTAATTTTTCAGGTGGTTGTAACATACAGTTTGCTCAAGATCCAATAACTGAAAAGTTAATCGTCATTGAGATAAATCCGAGAGTATCCCGTTCTTCAGCCTTGGCGTCAAAAGCAACGGGTTATCCTATTGCAAAAATTGCTTCTAAGCTGGCTTTAGGCTATAATTTAAATGAGCTTAAAAATCAGATCACAAAAACAACTTCTGCCTTTTTTGAACCTACGCTGGATTATGTCATTGTTAAAATACCCCGTTGGAATTTTGATAAATTTCCCGGTGCCGATCATCGTCTGGGTCTTCAAATGAAGTCTGTAGGTGAGGTTATGGGCATTGGACGTAATTTCTTAGAAGCTCTGCAGAAGGCTTGTCAGTCTTTGGAAAATGGGAAAATTGGCCTGGGCGCCGATAATAAGGAATGGACCAATATTGCTGACGTTTTAAAGCGAATGGAAGAGGTCTCAGACGATCGTCTTTTCAGATTAAAAGATGCAATGAAACTTGGCGTTGCTACCCAAACGCTGCAAAACTTAACCCGCATAGATCCTTGGTTCTTAAAACAGATCAAGCGCTTATTGAAATATGAAATCAGTTTAGAGAAATACCATACCATTCAAGATGTTCCCGCTTCTTTCTTAAGGGAATTAAAAGAAGTAGGTTATTCTGACCTCCAGATTGCCAGGCTGATGCACGAAGAGGAGGAAAATGTTCGCGCTCACAGAAAATCATTAAATATCAGGAGAACATTTAAAATGGTAGATACCTGTGCTGCCGAATTTGAAGCTAAAACACCTTACTTTTATTCTACCTTCGATCAGGAAAATGAAAGTATCCCCAGTGATAAAAAGAAAGTAATCGTGCTTGGATCTGGTCCAAACAGGATTGGTCAGGGTATTGAATTCGATTATTGCTGTGTTCACGGTTTACTCGCCATCAAAGATGCTGGCTTTGAATCGATTATGGTAAATTGTAATCCGGAAACCGTTTCTACAGATTTTGATATTGCTGATAAACTATATTTTGAACCTGTATTTTGGGAACACCTGGAGGAGATTATCGAGTTGGAAAAACCAGAAGGTATTATCGTTCAATTGGGTGGCCAAACCGCTCTTAAACTGGCGAAAACCTTCCATGAAAAGGGCATTCCTATCATTGGCACTTCATACCCAAACATGGATCTGGCTGAGGACAGAGGCGCCTTTTCCGATTTATTAAAAAAACTGGATATTCCATATCCTGAATATGGTGCAGCTATCGGGGTGGACGAAGGCATCGAAATTGCCAAAAGGGTAGGATATCCCGTTCTCGTTAGACCTTCTTACGTTTTAGGTGGTCAAAGTATGCGCATTGTTATCAATGACCAAGAACTGGAAGACCAAATGCTGCATATCATTAAAAACTTGTCAGGCGATACCATTCTCATTGACCATTTCCTCGATAGAGCTAAAGAGGCTGAGGTAGATGCCATTTGCGATGGAGAAACAGTTCATATTATGGGTATTATGGAACATATTGAACCCGCAGGTGTTCATTCCGGAGACTCTTCTGCTGTTTTACCCACCTACAGTTTAAGTGTCGAAGCGGTAACTGCCATGGTTGAATATACAGAAAAACTAGCGTTTGCCCTAAATATTAAAGGGCTCATAAATGTTCAGTTTGCTATAAAAGATAACAAAGTATATGTCATAGAGGCTAATCCACGTGCGTCAAGAACCACTCCTTTTATCGCAAAGGCCTATCAGGTTCCTTATCTTCAAATAGCCACTAAGGTTATGTTGGGCACACACAAACTAAAAGATTTTGATATTAAACCGCAACCTCGCGGATTTGCTATAAAAGTCCCCGTCTTTTCTTTTGATAAATTCCCGAATGTTGATAAAAATTTAGGGCCTGAAATGAAATCTACCGGAGAGGAAATCAGATTTATTAAAGACCTGAGTGATCCTTTTTTCCGTATGCTGAACAACCAAAGGAATATGTATTTAAGTCGATAAGTCTTATCTGTCTAATTTTTGGGCTTATCTTGACAATACAGTTGAGTAACCATATTAAAAGTATGTTTAGATTGATGAGTATTCTTTAGATTGAAATAAGCTCAACAAAGTTCGAGAATGCCTGAATTGGAATGACGTTAAACTGGTTTAAGTGGAAATCACTTAATCTGTCTCCACTTTAAGTTGTCTGGTATAATTACTTTGGCGAGTTATTTTGTTGAGTACTTTCTTTCGCCAGTGTCCAGGAGTAAAAACCGGATATTTCCAATACCTGACAAGGTATCGGTTCGCATATATTGTGCAATCGTTATTTTGTAATTACCCTTTTCAGGAAATATAATTTGTTCCTGTAGTGATATTTCAACCTTACAATCTGTTTTATTGCATTGACCAGCCCAAGCACCAGTCTCATTGGTCAATGCCAAAGAAAGGATTTGAGCGCTTAGTTTTCCGTCAGGGAAAAGCGTATGAATGCGCGTATAAACATTTTCAAAATCAAAATTGGCCGTATGATTTAGCTGTATTCGCATAGCATACAGCCTGTTAGTATCTGAAATAGAAAAATCCACTGAAAGACTGTCCCTGAACATCCATCCTATAGATTCTTTAACATCTACCTCCTTTTCAAGAATAACCTTTTCTTTACTACAAGAAAAGGAGATAGATATTAATACAAAAAGAAAAAAAAGACGAATATTCATAACATCCATTATTTAAAATAATCGCGTAATTTTTCGTACAATGTGCGATCAGATTTTTGAGGAGTAGGCGTAAAATTAGGCATTGACCTCATTTTTTCAAGAAGATCACGTTCTTCCTGCGTTAGCTTCTTAGGCGTCCACACATTCACATGAATCAATTGATCACCTTTACCATATCCTTGAACCGTTGGAAGCCCTTTGTCTTGTAAACGAAATATTTTACCAGATTGTGTGCCGGGAGGAATTTTAATTCTAACTTTTCCATCCAATGTAGGCACTTCGACTTGTGTACCAATGGAGGCGTCTGCAAAACTGAGAAACTGTTCAAAAAGGATATTCTGTCCATCCCTCTGTAAAAACTCGTGTTCTTTTTCCTCAATGTTTATGATGAGATCTCCTGCTGGGCCACCTTTTTGCCCTGCATTGCCTCTAGTACGCATACTTAACTGCATACCCGCTTCAACCCCTGCTGGAATATCTATATCAATGGTTTCTTCCCCATGCGATGTTCCTGAACCCTTACAACCAGAGCAGAAAGATGAAATAATCTTCCCGGAACCAGTACACGTTGGGCAAGTTACCGTTGTTTGCATTTGACCTAAGAAAGTATTTCTTACCTGACGAACAACACCATTTCCACCACAAGTATTACAAACTTTTACAGAACTGGAATCTTTAGCTCCCGAACCATTACAAGTATTGCAGGCAACATCCTTCTTAACTTTTATTTTTTTATGTACCCCATGAGCTATTTCCTCCAGTGTTAATGACACTTTTATACGCAGGTTAGTACCTTTTTGCCCACGTTGTCTGCCAGAAGCGGAACCGCCACCGCCACCAAAAAAGGAACCAAAGCCCGAGTCACCAAAGACATCACCAAACTGACTAAAGATATCATCCATAGTCATACCACCACCGGAGAAACCGCCCTGACCGTCAACCCCAGCATGACCATAACGATCATACTTAGCTTTTTTATCGGGATCACTAAGCACTTCATAAGCCTCAGCAGCCTCTTTGAACTTATCTTCTGCAGCCTTATCATCAGGATTCCTATCGGGATGAAACTGAACAGCTAGTTTACGGTAAGCTTTTTTGAGTTCCGCAGCATCTGCTGATTTTGAAACGCCCAAAACCTCATAATAATCTCTTTTAGCCATAATTGATGGTTCTTCTTATTAATTTTAACAAGCCTGATATTAATTTCCAACCACGACTTTGGCGTACCGGATAATTTTATCGCCTAGTTTATAACCTTTTTCTATCGTATCAACCACTTTACCTTTCAGTTCATCCGTGGGTGCTGGAATTTCAGTCAGCGCCTCATGAAACTCAGGATCAAATGGCTGATGTTGGGAATCCATAGGCTCGAGCCCTTTATTTTTTAAAACGGCATATAACTTATGATACACAATATTAGCCCCTTCGCTAAATACTTCCGTACTCCCCGGTTCGTCAGCCAATTTTTTAGCCCTGTCGAAATCATCTAAAACCGGTAAAATAGCAAGAATTGTCTCTTGAGCTGCGGTTCGCATTAAATCGAGGCGTTCTTTGACCGTTCTTTTTTTATAATTATCAAACTCAGCAAAAAGCCTTAAATACTTATCTTTAAGCTCTTGATTTTCATTTTCTAATTTTTCAATACTGCTTGAGGCACCCTCATTTTGAGTTTGATCATTATCATTTTCCTCTTGTGGAACTGAACTATTGTCAGGAACTTCCTCGTTTTCAATATCAAAATTTTGACTCATACTCTTTATTTTTGTAGTTTAAAATTCTATCAATTATATTGCCACATTTTAATTTGCGACAAATTGTCATATATTAGGTAATTCCTCTTTCAATGTGACGCTTATTTGGCATTCTTTTTCAAAAAAGAATCTAACATCAGAAGATCTAAATTTCTTGCCAAAACCTTTCCATCCGGACCAATCAGATAAGTTGAAGGAACTTCTTTTATTTTATACAACGAGGCAATAGGAGCATCAAAAAATCGTAAACTTTCCGAAAGGTCTAAAATATGAAAAGGCCAGTCAAGTTGATCATTCTGAATTGCCTGTAACCAGGCACTTTCCGATTTTTCTATACCAATACTTACCAATTGAAAGGAGTTTGCCTCTTTAAACTGAGCATTTTTGTATTTCTGATAAACGGCACGAAGTTGTGGATTCTCCCTTCTACAGGGACCGCACCAACTTCCCCAAAAGTCAATAAAAACATAATCACCCTTTAAATCATCGAGATTAAATGCTTCACCAGCAAGGGTTTTTGCTGAAAAATTTGGTACAAGGTCATTTTCTATATAAGTAGGCTTAAAATAAAAATACCGTCCTATAAGTACAGAGAAAATAACTACCAAAAGGACCCAGGTAACTTTATGATTCATTTTTACTACATTTGATACAATTGAAACTTAACATAGATAATAGCTAATAAGAGGAAAAGGTTGTTTAAAAGTGCTATATTCGAACCTTAAAAGAAGCCAAAACCGAATGCTATGAAAGCCATAATTCCTGTTGCAGGCGCTGGCACTCGATTACGACCGCTAACCTACACTCAACCAAAGCCACTTATTCCAGTGGCAGGAAAACCTATTCTTTCCTTTATTCTTGATCCGCTTATTGAACAAGGTATTACTGAATATCTAATTATTCTGGGCTATCTGGGGGAAAAGATAAAAGCTTTTGTAGAAGAAAAATACCCTCATCTTTCTGTATCCTATATTTATCAGGAAGAGCGACTCGGCTCAGCTCATGCTTTATGGATTGGAAGGCACTTTTTTGACGATGCCGATGAAGTAATTATTGCTTTTGGTGATGCCATTATCGATGTTGATTTTTCTTTCTTCATGCAGTCTCCTCATAGTTGCATTGCTATAAAAAGGGTAACTGATCCCAGAGAATTCGGGATTGTAGAATTGGGCAATGACAACATGATATCCAAAGTTATCGAAAAACCTACCATTCCAAAATCTAATAAAGCCATGGTTGGCATATTTAGAATAAAGGAAGTTCCTCAACTTATTGAAGCTTTAACGTATAACATTGAAAATAACCTTCACACCGAAGGCGAATTTCATTTGACCGATGCTATTATGCGAATGATTTCCGCTGGCATTCCATTTTCTGCCATCGAAGTAGATAACTGGTTCAATTGTGGTAAAAAAGAAGTCCTGCTTGATACCAATGCTTTATTTTTGGATAGAGAAGGATATGCTTCCGTTGATTTACCTCCCTACGACAACACCATTATTATACATCCAGTAAGTATTGGTAAAAAATGTAAGTTAACCCATTCTATTATTGGACCTCACGTTACCATTGGAGATAACGTGGAGATTATCCAGTCTATCATTTCAAATTCCATCGTAGGAAATTACAGTAAACTAAACGAGATAATACTAAATAAATCAGTCGTTGGAAATGATGTAAGTTTATCCTCTGCTGGCCAAAGTCTGAGTATCGGCGATAATACAGAAATTGATTTTGGTCATCAATAAAAAATCCTCCATAAAACATTATAGTTATATGGAGGATTTTTGAAGGCAACCTTCCTCTAAATATTTAGGAAGAAAGGGCCGAAGCACCACCAACAATTTCAAGAATTTCTTTGGTAATAGATTCTTGTCTCGCCTTGTTGTAAGATATTTTAAGTTCTCTTAAGAGTTCATTTGCATTATCTGTTGCTTTGTCCATTGCCGTCATTCTTGCTCCGTGTTCAGAAGCGTTCGTGTCGAGCACACACTTTTGGAACTGAGACTTCAAAATCGAGGGAATAAGGAAAGTAAGCAAAGAACCTTTATCAGGCTCAAAAATATAATCTGCATTACTTTTACCACCATCTTTAGCATCTAAAGGGGGAACAGGAAGGAAAGCTTCTAATTCAGCGAATTGGGTAGCTGCATTTTTGAACCTGCCGTAAGCAATATCCACTGCATCGAATCCACCCTTTTCAAAGGTATCCATAAGAAAAGTGGGTACTTTGGCCACGGAATCAAAAGATAAATTTTCAAAAAGGGAAACATAATCCTTAATAAAATGAGCTTTAGGATAACGTTTAACTAAATTTTCATATCCCTTTTTACCTACACAAAGGATGGTTAGATTACCATCCTCGAGCACTTTTTTATATTTATCTTCAATGGCCTGTATAGCAGCTTTCACTACATTGGTATTAAAGGCACCGCAAAGACCTCTATTGGAAGTTACTACCACGACACAAGCCTTACTTACTGATCTTTGAGTACTGAAAGTAGAAGTAAAGTCACCATCTAAGTTGGACAAAATATTTCTGAGCAGCGACGATTGCTTTTCAGCATAGGGTCTCATTTGCTGAATAGCTTGCTGAGCACGCCTAAGCTTAGCCGCAGAAACCATTTTCATCGCTTTAGTAATTTGCTGAGTACTATTTACCGAGCGAATCCTTTCCCTTACCTCTTTTAAATTGGCAGCCATAATTATTTATTTAAACAAAATTTAAAGCGAGTATGCTTTTGATAATTCTTCGGCAAGAGTCTCAATACGTTGCGTATCCTCTTTCTCCAATTTACCAGCTTTAAAATTCTGTAAAATCTCAGGATGTCTTTTTTCCAGTGTCACCAAGAAATTACTTTCGAATTCTGACACTTTATTAACGGGAACATTTCGCAACTTTCCAAAAGTTCCTAAATAGATGATAGCCACTTGTTTTTCAACAGAAAGTGGAGAGTATTGTGCTTGCTTAAGCACTTCAACATTACGTTTTCCTTTTTCAAGAACAGCTTGTGTAGCTGCATCAAGATCTGATCCAAATTTAGAAAACGCCTCTAATTCACGATATTGAGCCTGGTCTAACTTCAGTGTACCAGCCACTTTTTTCATGGACTTAATTTGAGCATTTCCACCCACACGAGATACAGAAATACCTACGTTAATCGCTGGACGAATACCGGCATTAAACAAGTTAGTTTCCAGGAAGATCTGACCATCGGTAATAGAAATAACGTTGGTTGGGATATAGGCAGAAACGTCAGATGCTTGCGTTTCTATGATTGGTAGCGCGGTAAGAGAACCACCTCCTTTAACCATAGGCTGACCATTTGCATCTTTTCCATTTTTCAATGATTCAGGCAAATCATTCATTGTTCTGGCGATGCCATCATTATTAATGATTTTAGCCGCTCTTTCCAATAAACGAGAGTGAAGATAGAATACGTCACCCGGATAAGCTTCACGACCTGGAGGACGGCGTAAAAGCAAAGAAACTTCGCGATAAGCTACTGCTTGTTTTGATAAGTCATCATAAACAATAAGTGCAGGACGACCTGTGTCACGGAAAAACTCACCTATAGAAGCACCTGCAAAAGGAGCATAGAACTGAAGAGGCGCAGGATCGGAAGCTGAAGAAGAGACAATAACCGTATAGGCCATAGCTCCGTTTTCTTCCAGTGTTCTGGCCACTTGCGCAACAGTAGAAGCCTTTTGACCAGAAGCTACATAAATGCAATATACAGGTTCACCCCTATCGTAAAATTCTCTTTGATTTATAATCGTATCAATAGCAATGGCCGTTTTTCCTGTCTGACGGTCGCCAATGATTAACTCTCTCTGCCCTCTTCCAATAGGAATCATTGCATCGATCGCTTTAATACCTGTTTGAAGAGGCTCATTTACTGGTTGACGAAAGATAACACCTGGTGCTTTTCTTTCTAAAGGCATCTCATAAAGGTCTCCCTTAATGGGACCCTTTCCGTCAATAGGTTGACCCAAAGTATTTACAACACGGCCAACAAAACCTTCTCCCACTTTAATGGAAGCAATTCTATTGGTTCTGTGAACCCTGGAGCCCTCACGAATACCGTCAGCTGAACCCATAAGTACCACACCGACATTGTCTTCTTCAAGATTTAGAACGATGGCCTGTGTACCTGTACTAAATTCAACCAATTCACCTGATTGAGCATTATTTAATCCATACACACGAGCAATTCCGTCTCCAACTTGAAGTACGGTACCGAACTCTGCTAACTCAGCAGTATCATTAAATCCAGAAATTTGTTGCTTCAGGATTTGGGAAATTTCTTCAGGTCTTACGTCACCCATTTTTTTATGTTTTGCTACTGATTCAAATAAATATTAACTGGCACGTTAATTATCGCGCTATAATTTTAGACTCATAAAGATTCTCTGCAAATGATTTTTTCAGCCTAAAAATTTGATTTTTAACACTGGCATCATAAACATAATCCTCCATTTCAATAATAAACCCGCCCACCAAGGATTCATCAACAACCGTTTCCAACTCAATGTTTTTGAAACCAACTATAGATGAAGAAGCTATTTTTATAATTTTTTCCTGATCCTCTTTGCTTAAGGGTTGCGCTGAAATAACTTTAACGGTAGAAATCTCCTTTAAGGTTTTATATTGAGAAAGAAAAGAATCAACAATTAAAGGAAGATTAAATTCACGGTGTTTAGATACTAATAATTGAAGAAATAGTAAGGTTAATTTACTTAGTTTATCTTCAAAAAGAGTGGACAGGATTTTCTTTTTCTTATCAAAAGAAATCACAGGACTTTTAACAAATGCAGAAAAATCTGCATTTTCCCGAAGCAAATTTTTCAAAACTTTTACATCGGCTAAAGCTGATTCAACCTCATTTCTCTCCACGGCGAGATCAATCCAGGATTTAGCGTAACGAAAGGCAATTTTATTTGTGGTCATTTTATTTACTTAAAGGCATGCAAAAACTAATTTTCGAAACGAATTTCTTCCACTAATTTTTGTGTTAATTGTAAACTCTCCTGCTTATCAGACAGACGTTGATGAATTAATTTTTCAGCAATTTCTATAGACAACAACCCGATGTCATTCCTAACATTGGTTAACATTTCCATTTTTTGGTGTTCAATTTCTACCTTAGCTGCCTGGACAATTTTTTGTGCTTCCTCTTTTGCTCTTTCTCTTGCTTCGCTAATAATTGATTCCTTCGCCTCTTTTGCTTCCTTTAAAATGGCTGCTCTTTCTTCTGCTGCTTGTTTTAATAAATTTTCATTATGTGATTGTAAAGAAGAAATCTCCTCCTTTGCTTTTTTAGCTGAATCCAAAGAGTTTTGTATATCCTGTTCCCTCTCCTTTAACGCATTTTGGATAGGTTTGAAGGCAAATTTACCCATCAGTCCCCAAAAAAGAAGGAAGATAAGCGTTGTCCATATTAATAAGCCCGGCTCGGGGCGAATTACTGAGAAATCGGCTAAGAAAAGCATCATTTTATATTTTTTTACCTTGGTATTTACCAATTTATTTAATAAAGGGTAGAAATGCAGTCAGGAGCCAACCGCACCCGATCTGCATTTCTTTCATTTTGATTACTTAACGAAAATCGATAAGATAATCGCAATAAGGGCAGCACCCTCAATAAGAGCGGCCATAAGGATCATGTTAGAACGGATATCTCCAACTACCTCAGGTTGACGAGCAATGGCTTCCATTGCTTTTGAACCGATGTTTCCAATTCCAATTCCA
>Ga0208787_1000345_pt1 | contig 22647 bp, 10 predicted proteins | sample Wag4_2014_7_11_FD_187362 | JGI IMG/M metagenome (GOLD analysis project Ga0208787, IMG submission 187362) | Fresh water microbial communities from Ohio, USA - Utica-2 Time Series HT 2014_7_11 (SPAdes) (version 2) | ecosystem: Environmental > Aquatic > Freshwater > Water tank | place: USA: Ohio...
CACTGATGAGTTCACCGCAACACATGCACCATTCGTTACTACTGCACGGTAATAGGTCGTAGCAATCAGGTTAGTGGCCGCATACGTCGATGCCGTAGCACCACTGATGGCGCTGAAGCTGACATTGTCTACCGACGACTGCCACTGTATACTACCGGTATTACCACTCAACGTCAAGGTGGTACTGTTCGTACCATAACATACCGTACCACTGCCACTCACACTGCCACCCACACTAGGCTGACTCACCGTAACCGTCACACTCGTCGTATACACCGTACCACAACCATTGTAAACCTTCACACGGTAATACGTCGTCGCACTCAGGTCCGTAGCAAAATATACCGACTCCGTCTGCGAAGCAATATCCGTAAACGTACTGTTGTTCGATGAACTCTGCCACTGTAGACTACCCGTGTAACCACTCACCGTCAGCTCCGTATTGTTCGATCCCGTACATACCGTTGCAGCACCACCCACACTCCCAGCAACTGCCGAAGGTGTCACCTCCAACAACGCACTGTAACTCGTAGCCGTACAGCTGCCAATCGTTGTCACCACACGGTAGTAGGTGTTGGTGGTTGTATTCGTAGCCGTATAAGTAGCTGCAGTAGCACCACTGATATCCGTAAACGTCTCATCATCCAAAGACTCCTGCCACTGCACACTGCCCGTATAATCCTCCACCGTCAGCGTCAAACTGTTCGTCGGCGCACACACAGCTCCCTGGCCTGTTATCGACCCCACCACCGGTGCCGTCGTCACCGTGATCGTCTCCACATTGCTCTCCACCGAAACACAACCCTCAGCACTCACCACCGCCTTCACATACATCGTCTCCTGCAAATCCACCGGTAAAAAAAACGCATCAGGAGTCGTATACTCAGACAAAGCAAACGTCACATTGTCCACCGAAGTGTACCAACTGATATCTCCCACATGGCCTGCCAGCTCCAATGCCGCTGGAGCACCTCCCGTACACACCGTTCCTCCTCCACTCAAAGTGCCCGCAACAGGAACAGCACTCACACCCATCAACACCGCTTCCGAAGTCGCACTGTTGCAACCGCCCGTGGCCACCACACGGTAATACGTCGCCACACTCAGGTTCGTAACCGTCAGCGTAGGTGAAGTCTCTCCACTCACAACACTGTAGTTAACCCCATCCACAGACGACTCCCACTGAAGCGTACCCTCCGTTCCACTCACCGTCAACACCGTACTGTTCGTACCCGAACACACAGTCGTATCACCTGTAATCACACCACCACTTGCAGCTGGCGTCACCGTAGCCGTCACCGCCGTGCGGGTTGCAGTTGTGCAGCTACCCAACGTAGCATCCACATAATAAACCGTCGTCTCCGTCAGCTCCGGCGTCTGGAACGTCGCCCCACTGGTAAAAGCTGTGCCACCAGTAGATGCCGTATACCAACTCACCGTGCCCGCACTGGACGTAGCACTCAAACTTACACTCCCACTGATGCATACCGTAGCACCCGTAGTGCTGCTGATGGTAGGTACTGTGTTCACCGTAGCCACCACCGCTAGCCTCTCAGCACTCTCGCAGCCCGAAGCCGATACCGCACCCGCATAATACGTTGTTGTGGCACTGAGCACCGGTGTCATAAAAGTATTACCCGACCCCAAAGAACTGCCACCAATAGCTGCAGCATACCAGTGCACCGTGCCGCCGGTAGCACTGGCCGACAAACTCACCGTACCACTGCCACAAACAGCTCCATCCGTAACACCCGTCACCGCAGGCAAATCATTAACCGTAACACCCACTGTAGCGCTCGCAGCAGAACATCCATCAGCATCATAAGACATCACCTGATAGCTGCCACTCGTTTTAGCCTGCGTCGTTGCACCCGTCTCCCCGTTCGTCCACAGATAATTGGAAAAAACAAAGCCACTCACCGATCCCAACACCCAAGTCGGTGTATTGTACAACACTCCATTATTACTCCCCAAAGCATTGCCCGCAGCCGTACCGCTACCCTCATTCAACCGGTAGCTCACCACCAATCCCGTAGCATCATACGCCACACTCTTGTTCTTATCCGCATTGATTGCTGTACTGGTTTTGGCTATATTCCATACCCGCACCTCATCCAACATCCCATCAAAATATCCGTCATCGGCAGGAGCATTCTTACGACCCAACCGCAAGGTCGTGCCCGCTGTTGCCAAAGTCACTGCAGCACTCCCATCAGCAACCCCATCCACATACAACCGCACATCTGTACCGTCATAGCTCACCGCCACATGATGCCAGTTGCCGTCGTTAATGAGCACACTACCGCCTAAAGACACGCCGCTACCCACAAACTTCAAATACCCGTTCACCATCCGCATCGCTGCCTGCTGGTCGAGTGCAGTCGTTCCCCAGTTCAACAGTGCTCCCGTTGTCGTCTGACTGCTCTTCATCCACAGCTCCATCGTCCACGCACTACTGCCCACGGGTAGCGTACCCACACTAGCCTCCACGTACTGATCCACACCATTAAACTGCAACGCATAACCCGATGCTCCCGCTGAAGTCAGCAGCACTGAATCCCCCTCGCAAAAAGTTGTCGCGCCACCAGCAGCTATCGATGGCACCGCACTGCTCACCAGCGGAACACTCTTGATGGTGGCCTGAACCGCTGTGCGCGTCGTGGATACGCAAACGCCATCAACAGCTTCTGCATAGTATGTTCCCGACACCGACAATACCGGTGTCGTAAACGTGTTGCCCGTATACAGCAATGTACCTCCTGTAGAAGCATCGTACCATTTAATCTCGCCAGCACTGGCCACAGCACCCACCAACACACTGCCCGATCCGCAATACGTACCATCCACCACACTCGTCACCGTAGGCACTGCCGTTACCGTAGCCGTCACCGCCCTACGCGCAGCAGACACGCAGCCCCCCGCACTCTCCACACCAACATAATATGTTGTCGTTGCACTCAGTGATGCCGTTGTATAACTCGCTCCCGTAGCCAGTAAATTGCCCCCACTAACCGCATCATACCAACTCACCGTACCCGATGATGCCGCAGCACTCAAAGTCACCGTACCCGGACCACACCTAGAGCCGCCCGTAACACTTACCGTAGGAGCACTCTCTACCGTAGCCACAATAGCATTGCGTGTACCCGTACAACCATTCTCACTCGCAGCAGCATAATACGTCGTAGTACTGCTGAGTATAGGCGTACGGTAAGTACCCCCTGTAGCCAATGACACCCCTCCCGTTGAAGCGCTGTACCACACCACACTGCCACTGCCAGCTACTGCACTAAGCGTCACGCTACCACTGCCGCAAACACTACCCCCACTGCTGCTGCTTAAACTGGGTGTAGTCCTCACCGTAACCTGCCCAGACACACTACTGGTCGTACTCAACCCGCTGCTGCCCGTAACCTCCACATAGTAGTAACTGCTACCAGCCGACGTAGTCTCTGGCGTATAACTCGCCGATGTCGCACCACTGATGGCAGTGCCGCCACTGTTTGTTGCTGTCGCACTGCTATACCACTGGTACGTCAAACCCGTACCACTCGCAGTAACCGTGAGTGGGGTGCCTGCTTGGCCCGTACACAGTGTTAGCGCTGTACTCTGCGGCTGAACACTGATAACCGGACGGCTTGTAATATAGTAACTGTACTCATTGCTCTCTACCAACGCACGCGTTGAACTCTCCAAGGCACTGGGGAATACCAATAGCTCCGAATACCCCCCATCAACAGTAGTATAGTGATACACCCGATCCCTGCCAATATTATCCCAGGATGTTCCTGAGTTCGCCACCTGTGGCTGGATGCTGTTCACCATCAAGGTACGGTTGAACACCGCGTCCAACACCGGTACCGACACCCCGTTCTGCCATACCGATCCGTTCTTGATTGAACTGCTCGTCCAGGTGTTTGAAGCAAATAATTTATTCGGACCATACGTCGGAAAAGAATGCCAATAATGCGCATTGGTCTTGCCCAGCACAAAACCATCCGCATTGCTCGCACTGCCAAAACGGTTCACCACCATCACCTGTCCCACCACCGTCATCTCCGCAGCCAGGTCCAGCGAGGCCCTGCCTATCCAGCGGATAAACGGACGACCATTCTCTGTCTCTATCACTCCACTATTGATGATACGCGGCTGCATCGTCGTAGTAGCCTGACTCAAATGCTTGCCGTTACCGCTCTGGTCGTACCACACTCCCACATAACCAGCCGTAGTTGGACTCAACAAGGCTGATAATAAGGTGCTTGTTGACGCTGACACACCCTCCGTAACACTACCCAGCGCTGCCGATACCGGTGAGCTGAGCGACAAGCTGTTGTTCCCGTCAGCATATACATCGTAATAACTTGATCCAATTCTAAACCTGCCCAGCGGACCGCTGTAGCAGCTGCCCAGCTTGCGGAACGAATACCCCGCCGAAGCTATCGGCAAAGCACTCCCCGCTCCCAGCAGATCAAAAGTGCTCCCCACATTAACCTGAAAAACCGAGCCCGTAACCACGCAGCTCCCATTAGACACCGTTGCATAGTAATACGTTGTTCCAGCCGTCGATGGCGGACTGTACGTATCCGTCTGTGCGCCGTTGGCACTGCCCAAAGAAGTGCCTCCCGTGTTCGAAGAAGTCGTATTGCTGTACCACTGGTACGTCAACCCCGTGCCCACGCCAGTGGTATTCAATGCCGTAGGCGAAGTGCCCGTACACACACTCTGGGTCGTGGAACCATTAGATGTACTCACTACCGATCCGCTGATCGTCAGCGTCACATTCGTCGTAGCACTGCAGCCCGTAGCCGCATTAACCGTCGTCATCACCCCACTATAGGTACCCGATGTCAATCCCGCTGCAATATTGATACCCGTAATATTACCACTCCCCGCAGATGTGCTCGACACATCTGAACCCGTACCGATATACCCCGCCACAAAGTTCGACGTGCTGCCAGTCCGGGCAAAGTTGCTCAAAGCAATACCCGTACCGCTAACCGATTCCGTCACCGTCGTAATCGCCGTATTGCTGCCCGCAGCTGTGCCCTGATTAAACCTGAAGTATGTCACCAATCCACTCGGATTGCTGCTCAGCTGCGTCGTATAGTTCGAAGAAATATCAGAAGCCGTCCGAACCGTGTTCCAGATCCTCACCTCATCCAAGGCACCCTGATAAGAATAATTATTGATGTCATAACCCAAATGAAAAACACTAGAAGACGTCAAAGACACCCTGTTCGTATGCGTATAACTAGCCTCCAGCACCCCATTAATATACAGCTTCATCTCTCCTGTGCTCTTCTTCCTCGTAGCTGCCACATGAACCCAATTGCCCGTATTCACCAAACTCGTGGAAAAAATCGTCCGATCCGGATTGCCCACACCAAAAGCCACCTTACCACCCACCAGCGTCACACCAAAATCATTCTTCACATAAGCCACCTCCGCATCAACCAACCCATAACCAAAATACCAATGACCCGCACTGCGGCCCGTCTGCGTCGTCTTCATCCAAAACTCTATCGTAAAATCATCCTGTACACTCCGGGTGAACTTCACCCTGTCGTTCACCCCATCAAAATCCAAGCCATTGCCAAAAGTACCCGTCGTTGTGCTGCTCAGTGCCACTGCCGTCAGGCCCTGGTCTAACAAGCCCGCTGCATTGGCCGTAGCATCCCAATCGATTGAATAATTATTCATCGTACCGCTCGTAGCACTGTAGGCCAAAGAAGTTGTCTGCGCAGCCGTGCTGAAACACTTGCCACTGATAACTCCCGTAGTCGTGATCGTTGGCAAGGCCGTCACCGTCACCGCCGTCGTTGAACTGTTCACACATCCCGTCACACCATCCGTAACCGTATACACAATATTGGCCGTGCCTGCTGCAACACCTGTAACCACACCCGATGCATCCACCGTAGCCACCGCAGCGTTAGAACTGCTCCACACACCGCCCGCAGTAGCATTAGACAAAGCAATCGTAGACCCCACACAAACACCAGAAGAACCGCTGTTGGCAGCGATGGTAGGTAGTGCATTGACCGTCACCGTCACCACATTACTCGTAACCGCACTGCAGCCCCCACTCGTCACCACCGCACGGTAATAACGCGTAGCCGTAAGCGTACCCATTGAAGCACCACTTAAAGTAGCACTCGTAGCCCCAGAAATATTACTAAACGTACTGTTATCACTCGACACCTGCCACTGGATACTCCCCGTATAACCAGTCAAAGTCAATGCCGAAGGCTGAAAACCCGAACATATCGTCTGACCCCCACTGGCAGTACCCGACACCGAAACCGGACTAACCACAACAGCACCACTCACATTACTCGTCACACTCCCATTAACCACCACATAATAATACCGCGTACCCGTTGCATTCGTCGGCGGCGTATAACTGCTCGATGTAGCTCCACTAATCGCACTGCCATTACTGTTGCTGTTGTTCGCATTGCTGTACCACTGGTAAGTGTAGGATGCTGCACCCGTGGCGGTTACACTCAAAGCCGAAGCACTCCCATTAATACACAGGTTCTGTTGGGTAGTGGAAGGGTGGGTACTCACCGCCAAAGTCTGAATTGGACGGACCCAAAGTCTGAATGACTGTCCAGTGGCAATAGCACCTCCAGATGTTAAACCAATCGTATTGTCTTTAGGTATCCAATGTAACCCTTGAGTATTTCCACATGCATGCCAGATTACTCGATGTAACTCAGTGATAGTATTTGTGCAACCAGACCCATTTGCAGATAAATATGAAGCTCCAGTACCAGTCCAATTATCATTGTAAGCATTATCCCCTGCCCCTTTGAATAGTGCGGAATTGGAGCTTAGCCTGCTAATTAATGTTGCATCGGTTGTAGTGGCATCCAATGTATTAGCAACAGTTGAAGTCATCCTAATCTGATCGATATATGTTGATGTCATTAATGCAAGAACGGAAGTATTAAGGATTGCATCTGATGAGGTGGTCACAGATGTTCCTTGGCTAAGGTCGCCACTTGTATTCTTAACATCATTGGCAATCAAAATGTAACCAGATCCATCAACGTAGGTGTTGAAGGTTACTCCCCCAACATTAAAATAATATGTGCCAGCTACTGTCACACTTCTGGCGCTGCCCAAGCTGGTGAAGGGACTTCCAGAGGTCCCGGATTGTCCGAATATATTAATAGATTGGGTCAGACCCAGAATAACGAAAATGAAGACAAATAAAACTTTTCTAAAATATATGAATCCCTGCATATGAAGCGATTAAATACCTTTTCGGTTGTATGAAAACCCAAAAGGGTCAGCTACTATAACGATTGGAATTTTCAGATATTGCCAAATCTGCAGATAAAAACAGGGGGATGGAAATCCCTGGAAATATGTTATCCACAGGATATTCACAATCAAAACAATTTAATAAATTATATAAATTTAGACAGTTTAGGACCTGATTAAAACAGGAATTAAGCAATTCACCACTGTTGTATGCAAAGGAATAGAATATACGAAAAAAAACTGATTTTACCAATAAAAACAGAATACATTAGATTGATTATCAGTTTCTTATGGGCCTGCCCTGCTTCAAAACTGCCTGAATGCGTTCCAGGGTTTTCCGTTCACCGCAGAGCGATAGGAATGCTTCACGCTCAAGATCGAGCAGGTATTGTTCAGACACCCGAGTGGGCTCGCTGAGATCTCCGCCGCACATCACATACGCCAGTTTGCGGGCTACCAGCGCATCATGGGCAGTTGCGTATCCTGCAGTTTCCATGGTATAAACCCCGGCAAGTAGCGCACCCAGTGCTGTTCGGCCGAGGACCTTGATATCTTTTCTTTGAACTGGCATAACATAACCACTATCATACAGGTCTAGTACAGCACGCTTGGCTTCGCTGATGCGGCGGCCCTGGTTCATGACGATTTCATCCTGACCTTTCCGCAGGATGCCAAGTTGATATGCTTCATGTGCAGAGGTAGCCACTTTGGCTGTGGCAATGGTTATAAACCTGTTTTTCAGGGTGATGGTCTCTGGTTCATCTTCATGCATTTCATCGGCTGCCCTTAATACAAATTCTTTGGTTCCTCCCCCTCCTGGAATCAGCCCTATACCCAATTCAACCAGTCCGATATAGGTTTCAGCTGCTGCAAAAACCTTATCTGCGTGCAGACTGAGTTCACAAGCTCCACCTAGAGAAAGCGCATGTGGAGCCACCACAACTGGGATGGAAGAATACCGTGCCCGCGTCATGGTTTTTTGAAATAGCCTGATGGCCATGTCGAGTTCATCATATTCCTCTTCGATGGCCAGCATGAAAATCATGCCTACATTGGCACCAGCTGAAAAATTAATCCCCTCATTGGCAATGACCAGTCCCTTATACTTTTCCTCTGCCAGGGAAATGGATCGCTCCATTCCCTCCAAGACCTCGCCGCCTATACTCCCCATCTTGGTGTACCACTCAAGGCCAAGCACATCATCATCCAGGTGATAAGTTCTGCATGCATTGTTTTTCCATACTGTTTGTCCGGCAAAATTTTTCATGACGATGAAGGCATTTTCCTGTCCGGCTGCGTGAACTGCAATGTAGGTTTGGGTAAGCGGACAATATGCCATTTGACGGCCGTTGACCACTTTAAAAAAACTTGGATTTCCTGCTGCAAGCATATCTCTGACCCATGGGGCAACAGTGATGCCCGATTGCTCCATGGCTTCAACAGTTTTTTCTACGCCTAGCTGATCCCAGGTTTCGAAAGCGCCTATCTCCCAGTTAAAACCGGCCATGAGGGCATTGTCTATACTGAAAATAGCATCCGCAATATCTGGAATCCTATTGGATACATAGGCAAAAAGCCTGTAATGGAAGTTGCGGTAGAATTCACCCACCTCATCAGGTGAGCTGCATAGGCGGACAATCCGCTGTCCTGCATTTTCAATGGATTTGACAGCATCGAAAGCTGCAAAGCGGGGCTTTTGGCGTGGTTCGTACGCCATTGTTTTCAGGTTGAGCGTGAGGATCTCTTTTTCACCTGCTACATTCCTGATTTTCTTGAAAAAACCCTGTCCGGTTTTATCTCCCAACCATTGCTGCTCACCCATTTGCCTGAGCCAATCTGGCAACTGAAACAAGCTGTGGCACTCATCATGCTTGCAATGGGCGAAGAGTCCGTTTGCGACATGGATGATGGTATCGATACCTACAATATCAATTGTGCGAAAAGTAGCCGACTTGGGTCTGCCGATGATGGGGCCAGTCAAAGCATCCACTGCATCAATACTCAAATTCATCTGCTGCATTAACTTAATTATCAACATCATTGCGTAGGTACCAATCCGGTTAGCAATGAATCCCGGAGTACCCTTGCACAATACGGTAGTTTTCCCTAGGAAGAGATCACCATAATGCATGAGGAAATCAACAACCCATTGGGCCGTTAAGGGGGCGGGCGTAATTTCCAGCAAACGCAGGTATCGTGGGGGATTGAAGAAATGGGTGCCGCAAAAATGCTTTTGAAAATCAGGAGATCGTCCGGCTGCCAGGAGTTGAATAGGGATACCGGAAGTATTGGTGGTGATGATTGTTCCAGGCTTGCGGAAGCGTTCCACCTTTTCATACATTTGTACTTTAACATCGATCCGCTCAACCACCACTTCCACAATCCAGTCGCACCCGGCAATCAGATGCAGATCATCCTCAAAGTTCCCGGTGGTTATGCGCTTGACAACATCCTTATGGAATACGGGTGATGGATTGGACTGTACAGCTTGCTGCAAGGCTTTATCCACCAACTGGTTCCTAAAAACCTTGCCTGATGGAGATACAGGCGATATTGCGGGCATATCCAACAGCAACACCGGCACACCAATGCCTGCAAAATGGCATGCAATCCGGGAACCCATAATACCGCTTCCCAGCACGGCAACTTTTTTGATTTGGGGCATCATTGGCATAAAGTATTGGTTGGCGATTACAGTCAAATCACAACTACAGATCCAAGTTGTAATTTACGGGATATCTTCCGCTTTTAACTCACCTTCCAGCCTCCAAGTGAAGCTTCTCCAGCTCCAACGAAATGCAGTTTACCAGATGCATCTTCTGCCATCAGGATCATACCATTGCTGTCGATGCCGCGCATTTTCCGGGGTGCCAGGTTGGCTACTATCACCACCTGTTGTCCTATGATGGCTTCCGGTTCAAAGTGCATGGCTATGCCGGAGAGGATCGTTCTTTTTTCAAAACCCAGGTCCACTTCCAGTTGCAGCAATTTATCCGCCTTGGGCACTTTCTGCGCCGCAATGATGATGCCTGTTCGCAAATCTATTTTGCCAAAATCATCAAAAACGATTTCCGATTTCAGGTCGTTTACAGGCACTGCGGGTGATGCAGGATGTTCAGGTTGTTGTTCGGCTTGTTGGATAACGGCTGATTTCAAAATTTGTATTTGGTCTGTAATCTCTTGGTCTTCGATTTTCCGGAACAGGAGTTGTGGTTCACGAAGACTGTATCCCATGCTCAGCAACTTCATGCTGCCAGCATTTTGCCAATCGAGTATCTTGTCAACCACTTTCATCATGTGACACATTTTGCGGGAGGTTGATGGCAGGAAGGGATTGATGAGGATAGCCAGGTTAGCAGTCAGCTGCAAGCAATTATACAAACAGTTATCGATAAGCAGTTGATTTGCCGGGTTCTCCGCCACCGTCTTGGCCAGAATCCAAGGCTCTTTTTCCTGCATATAGCGGTTCCCTTTTCTGGAGAGATCAATCACCTCAAAAAGTGCCTCACGGAATTTGTAATGTTCAAGCAGGGCTTCGATGCGATTCTTGGCACCGGCGATATCCTGAATCAGCTGATTATCTTTTTCATCAGCAAGATCAGTATGGTAGCGTGGCACTTTACCGCCACAGAGTTTGTGCATCAACACAAAAGTGCGGTTCACATAGTTGCCGAAAATGGAGACTAGCTCGCTGTTGACTGCATCCTGGAATCCCTTCCAGGTAAACTCTGAGTCCTTGCTTTCGGGTGCGATCTGTGTGAGGTAGTAGCGCAGCATGTCTACGCATTGGTCGCCTCCATTTTCCTTCTTCACAAATGCTTCAATAAAATCTCGCATTTCCAGCTTCCAGTTTCGGCTGGTGCTCATCTTGTCGCCTTCCAGGTTGAGGAATTCGTTGGCAGGCACATTGGCGGGCAGGATATTACCATGCAGTTTAAGCATGGTGGGGAAAATGATGCAATGGAACACGATGTTATCCTTACCAATGAAATGTACCAGTTGCGTATCCTGATCGTACCAATAGGGCTTCCAGTCTTTATTGTTATCCAGTGCCCATTGTTTGGTGGCTGAAATATAACCGATCGGCGCATCAAACCAAACATATAAAACTTTGCCGTTGGCTTCCTCCAGGGGCACTTGTACCCCCCAGTTCAGATCTCTTGTTACCGCCCGCGATTGCAATCCGCCATCAATCCAACTTTTGCATTGTCCAACAACTGATGCACGCCAATCGTCTTTATGCTCTTCGAGAATCCATTTTCTCAAGAACTCCTCATGACGTGCGAGCGGCAGGTACCAGTGTGTGGTCTTCCGCTTCACCGGTGATTGTCCGCTGATGGTGCTTACCGGGTTGATCAGTTCATCCGGACTCAAAGCTGTTCCGCAGGATTCGCATTGGTCTCCAAAGGCACGATCACTTTTGCAATGCGGACAAATTCCTTTGATGAACCTGTCGGCCAAAAACGTTTGTGAACCCTCATCAAAATATTGCTCCGTCTCTTTTGTTTCCAACTCTCCACGCTCATGCAAGTAGGTAAAAAACTCCCTGGAAGTTTCATGGTGAAGTGGATCGGATGTCCGGTGATAGACATCAAAGCTGATATGAAGGTCTGCAAAATCCTCCTTCATCGCCTGATGATACTTATCGATGATTGCCTGTGCTGTTGTTCCCTCCTTCATCGCCTGAATGGGGATGGCGGTGCCGTGTTCATCGCTTCCGCACACAAAAACAACATCACGCTTTTGGGCGCGCAAGTATCGGGTGTAGATGTCTGCAGGGATATAGGCACCTGCAAGGTGACCAACATGTTTGAGACCGTTGGCATAAGGCAGGGCTGAAGTAACTAAATAACGTTTGGGTTGTGACAAGGTTTCCATGATTTGAAATGCAAATTTAATCATTATGCGTCAGCATTTTCCATGAAACCATTTCCCTACAATGAATTAACTTTCGGGTATGAAAACAAGGATTCCATTTGAAGAGATGCATGCCACTATTACCAGGGCTTATGTGAAAGCTGGTATGCCTGAAGACAAAGCCCACACTTGTGCCCGAATCCATACCGAATCCAGCAGGGATGGAGTTTATTCCCACGGATTGAACCGGGTGGAAAGATTTGTGGAATACCTGCACAAAGGTTGGGTAGATCCATTAGGGGAGCCGGCACTTGCATCCTCTCTTGGGAATATGGAAGTTTATGATGGCAATTTAGGCCCTGGCATCCTCAATGCCATGCATTGTATGGACAGGGCAATAGAGCTGGCGGCAGCAAATGGCATGGGCATGGTCAGCCTCCGCAATACCACGCACTGGATGCGCGGTGGTGCCTTTGGCTGGCAGGCAGCCGAGAAGGGATATATCAGCATTTGCTGGACCAATACGGAATCCTGCATGCCTGCATGGGGCGGAAAATCCAGTGCCATCGGTAACAACCCATTCATCATAGGCATCCCAAGGAAAGGCGGACATGTGGTGCTCGACATGGCCATGTCTCAATACTCCTATGGAAAGTTGCAGGTAACCAGACTGGCCGGACAAAAACTGCCTTATCCCGGAGGATTTGACCATGAAGGGCAGCCCACCGATGATCCCGGAACCATTGAGGAAACCCGAAGGATTTTACCCATGGGCTATTGGAAGGGGTCAGGTTTTGCCGTGATGCTGGATCTTTTATCGGCATTACTCTCTGGAGGTTTGACCACAGCTGGCATCGATAAAAAAAACCTCGGCAGCTGCGGAAGTTGTTGCCAGGTTTTCATGGCATTTGATCCATTAAAAATCAATGATCACGCCTTTGTAACTGGAGCCCTTTCAGAAACCATCAACCAGCTACGGAATAGCGTTCCAGCCAATCCGGGTGGCGCAATCAATTTCCCGGGAGAACGGTCGTTGCAAACTAGAAAAGAAAATATGCAACTTGGTATTCCGGTAGATGATGGTGTGTGGGCAAAGGTGAAAGAATTGGCAGGGAGATAACGCAATTACAAAACTTTAAACCGGTGGGATTGAGATCGTTCTCAATCCCACTGGTTTAAAAATTAAAGTTTTGCAAGTGCACTGGCTTCTGCAGCAGTTATAGCTCGATTATAAAACCGCACTTCATCAATTTTCCCTACAAGACCCGTAAAATTGTAATTCCCACCTATTGTTACCTCTATGTCAGTTAACGATAACCCTAAATCAAGTCCAGTTTGTTCTTTTGCTAAAATACCATTGAAATAGTAGCGGATTGTTCCTGATGATTTATGATAGCTTACAATGCAATGTTTCCATGCATTAAGTTTCGTCTCACCAGATACGCCAACTGATTGCGGCGTTACATAAATAGCCCCAAAACCCATTGTAAAGACCAAAGGATTTATAGATGTTTTTGTAGTATTAAATGCCCACTTTGCCCGCTGATATAGTATGCTGATAAATGGATCTGTTTCAATGTTATTAGTGGTAAACTCAGTCACCAATACCCAATAGGCAATTGTAAAATCACCATCCAGTGAAAAACGGGCATCTCCAGGAATTGTAATCCGGGCATCTGCCAACTTATTATTGAAAAGATAAGCTGCATTTCTTTTTCCCTTTCTGTCTGTTGTGAGGGTAACATTCTGAGGAGTTCCATGCAAAAAACTACCAGATGCATCATTTGTATTTCCATTAAATGGATAGTATGCAAATAGTCCGGCTGAAAGGTTTGGTTTAGGACGAGGATTTTTTGAAGATTCCAAATCTGACAATAACAATGGTGTTATAATTTCTCTCTTGTTACATGAAAATTGGATGAATGCAAACAACAAAAAATAAAGAGATGGAAGACTAAAGACATTAATGATTACTTTTTTCATGGTGATACTTTTTAATTGACTGAAATAAGTAATTAAAAAATTTTAATCTGACATTATGGTTACCTTTTCAAAAACAAAAAGCGTTTGACTAATTATTGTTCCTAATAGTTGCTTTTCAGTTAAATACATATTAGGTTATATCGTAATATATTTTTCAGTTTCAAACAAAATCACTCATTTGGCATTTAAATGCACCCGATTACTTTGATTTGTAATAGAAATTATTCAAGATGGTTAAAATAAGCGCTACAATAATTTTTCTAGGAATATTCAACACGGGGCTTTCAGCAAAAACACCAGTACCAGCCATCATCAAAAGGATGATCGAAATAAATGGAAGTATCAAACAAGTTTGGCAACATCAGGACAATCGTTTACCGAGGACCTATTTTTCAACTTCAAAATTCCCGAAAAAACTAATTAATGAAAGATTTTATTTCCTAAAAAATAATAATGGAATATATATCGGTATAGATGGAACAGGAATGATATTTAAGATTGAGATGATACAAAATGAACTAGAATTTAATAGAATTGATTCTACCTACTTTAGCGGAAACACTTTCAATGCTGCCTACTTTACTCACAATGATTCTTTGTATAGCTATGGTGGATATGGTTTTTGGAAGAGTAATGGAATTTTGAGAAAATTTGACTTTGAAATAGGCGAATGGGAGGCCATCCCAACAGACAGAGAAATAAGCTCTCAATTTAACCCAACAGGACAATCTTACATATGGACTGATGAAACAACAAATAAACTATGGCTGTATAACAGGTCTATACATGATATATTCCAAGGAGATTCAACAGTAAAAATAAATGAACTATATAAACTTGATCTTGCAAAAAACAAGTGGGAAAATATTGGTGTTGTAGATGACGAGGGTCATCTGATGATTTTTTTTCACAATAATGGCGTCTTAAGAATAAAGGGGCACGCTGGACAAAGTGATTTTCTAGATTTCAGGAATAACCTGATTTTAGTTCCTGATCAAAAAACAACAAAACAGTTCAAAAAAATATTCAGTATTTCGCATGTAAACTTAGCCTATTCTTCTGGAGACTGGATTTACTTTGGAAATGATCAATCCAATGAGATAGATAGTGTAAAAATTAATACCTCAAAGTTTGCAAAAAGCAGAAAAATAGTTGACCAAAAGGAAAACTATATTTCACAAGAAATGAATATTAGTTTCATAGATAAATTAACAATATTTAATTGGTTAATCACAGGTATTGGTATTTTGATTGGAGCTATAATCAGCTATTTGATTCTTAAAAGAAGTAAAAGTAATATTTTGGCTATCAAAAATCTTGTTCCAAAAATCAACGATGAAACTACAAAATCTCAAGAACCTGAGGCAACCTATAATGTTTCTCAGTTATTCAGTGATCTTGAAAAAGCATTATTAAAAAAACTCATTATGGCAACCAGAAAACATGGTTCTATGTCAATTGAAGAGATCAACAAACTACTTGGATTATCTAACAAAAATCCTGCTGTCCAAAAGAAAAACAGAAATGAAGCCATAAGTAGAATTAACTTAAAATGGCAATTAACCAATAAAACAAATAAAGTATTAATTGAAAAGAAGAGGTCTGAAATTGACAAGAGAAATTTTGAATATTATATGAATGAAGATTTATGTCTTGAATTTAATAATCTTTAAAAATTACTTATATTCATGTACATAGTTCTAGTTCAAAAAAAATGAAAATCCCACCAGCACTTCAGCCAGGGCAAACCATCGGCATTGTTTGCCCTGCAGGTTACATGCCAGCAGAAAAAGCAGCCAGTTGCATCCGGACACTGAAAAAATGGGGATATCGTGTTGTGGAGGGGAAAACTTTGGGAGGCAGTTCCAAAAATTATTTTTCCGGAACGGATGACGAGCGACTGTTGGATTTGCAACAGATGCTCGACAATCCCGAAATCCATGCAATTATTTGTGGCAGGGGTGGGTATGGCACAACGAGGATACTCGACAAAATAAACTGGAAATCTTTCAAAAAAAATCCGAAATGGATTGTTGGTTTCAGCGACCTGACCATTCTGCATGGATTCATGCATGAGCAGCTGCAAATTGCCAGCATACATGGCCCCATGGCTGGTGCCTTCAACCAAGATGCGGGCGAGAACCTGTATATCCACTCCCTGAAGGATACCCTTGAGAGGAAAGTAACCTGCTATTCCGCTTCCCATCACCCATTCAATACAACAGGTAAAGCAAAGGGTAAGCTAATTGGCGGCAACCTATGCATCATGGCACATGCTATCGGCAGTAATGCAGCCTACAAGACCGATGGTAAGATCCTTTTCCTCGAAGATGTTGGTGAGCAGTTTTACAACATAGATAGGATGATGCTCCAGCTGAAAAGGGCAGGCATTTTCAAAAAACTGAGAGGACTGGTTGTGGGTGGCTTTACTGATAATAAAGATACAGATAGGCCATTTGGACAAACCGCTTATGAAATCATAAATGCCCACGTCAGGGAATACAAATACCCGAAATGTTTTGGATTCCCCATCAGTCATGAAAGGGAAAATGTTGCCATTGCCATTGGGTGCACCTACCAAATGACCATAGATGACAAAGGGGGTGTTTTAACCAATCAGGTGTTTTAAAGCTGAATCTATATTGGGATAGATAAAATTAAAGCCGGATTGCTGGATTTTTGATGCACTTACTGTTGTGCTTTTCAATACTTCGATACTCATCTCTCCCATCATCAGTTTCAATGCGAAGGCAGGCACCTTTACCGGGATAGAAAACGCCCCATTCATGGCCCTGGCGATGCCGCGTGTAAGGTCACGGTTTGTGCTTGGTTCTGGGGCAACCAAGTTATACACCCCAGCCATTTCCGGTGTTTCTATAGCATGGATGAAGGCCCGGCAAAGGTCATCGATGTGGATCCAACTGGTAACTTGTTCACCTGATCCCAAAATGGCTGCAACTCCCACTCTTGCTGGCTTCTTGAATTCAGCCAACGCGCCACCCTCATTGCTCAGGGCTATTCCCAACCTCAACTTTACCAGTCTCTTACCCAGCTCCTGTACCTTGTCAATGCTCTCTTCCCAGGCTTTACAAGTTTGTCCGAGAAAGTCATCAGCAGAGGGCATATCCTCCGTAAATGGAACACCCTGGTCTGGTCCGTACCAGCCTATTGCAGATGCAGAAATGACTGATTTCACCTTATTGGGATTGGAAGAGAGGCATTTGTACAACAACCCGCTCGATTTGGTGCGGCTGAGGCGAATGGCTTCCTTCCGCTTTTTAGTCCACCTTTTTTTGGCAACCCCTTCACCAGCCAGGTGAACAATATGATCAGCCTGTGCGATAGCCTGCGGATCAATGACCATGGCATCGGTATCCCATTTGGCATAGAAGATCCTTCCACTTGGGCGAAAGCTGTTTTGCTGTGATGTTGTTTTGTATGCCGTAGCGGTTTCAATAGGATTCCTGGATAGAATAATCACATCGTATCCTTGATGCAGGAGATGTCTGCTGAGCGCTGTACCGATCATCCCTGTACCGCCGGTAATCAAAACAGTGGGCATATTGTTGAATTTGGTGCAAATTTACGCGATCGGCGCAGAACGATTGCAACGAAATCATAAAAAAGCCCCGGGTAGAAACCCAAGGCCGATTGGTACGGTTACATGTTGGTTTTTCATATAGGAACTTCAAGTGTATTTCCCAGGGGAGACACACCAATCAATCGGGTTTTTTACCGTCCAGAAAAGTATTTATAGTACTGATTTGGATACCATTGTCTTCGTCGGTTCCAACTGCATAACTACTGTAAAACTTTTCAACTGATGCAAGCGTTGAACCTTGTAGCTGAAGGTTATGCCGCACATATGCAGGAACTTGTTCGTATTCATTATGGGGATCAGTAGCATTGAAATTGAATGAAAGATTCCTAAGCTTATATAAACGCTCAGCAGCTTTGGCTTTCTGAGCTTCAGCTTCATCAGAAGCCAGCTGTCTTTGGTATTGCATCGGATCTATAGATGGCATTTCTTCACGCGTTGGCGTTGCTGCCCGATCATTGTGAAAAACCAGTTCAAATGAATCATTGTTAGCAGGAGTTGCATTGTTAACTGAAATATTTTGCTCAGATGATTTAGGTTGTTCAGGTTCAACTACTGGTGAAGTTTTCTCGGGAACATCCTCAGCATTCGCATAAATTACAGATGGCTTTGTGAGGAATCCTGATGAAGGTGTTGACTTTCGCAATTCATTTGAGGGAACAGATGCTACTTCAGATTTGATTTCTTTAGGTTTAACCAATTGCGAAGGTTTATCATCCATGGTCAACCCCAGTTCAAAAACGATTGGAGTCTCATCACTGCTCAATTCCACTTCAACAATCGGAGCTGATTGTATGACAGGCACTTCTTCATCCACAATATCTGACTTAATTTCTGCAACAGTTTTTACAGGAGCTGCCATTTCGAGTGTCAGCATAATCCTGTCGTCTTTGGCTTGCTCACGCGGTGCCTGTCCGATTGCAACGACTGCTGATTTCTGCTCAAAACCCGTTGCTATGATTGTTATACTGATGTCTTCACCCAGACTCTCGTCATAACCCAATCCGAGAATAATATCTGTATCCTCTCCCGCCTGAGCGATGAGGAACTGCTGGATTGTTTCAACTTCATCCATGGTAAATTCAGTGACCCCTGCTTTTGAATTGATGTTAATCAGGATCCATTTAGCGCCGCGGATATCATTATCATTCAGAAGCGGAGAATTAAGGGCTTGTTCAATGGCAAGCTGCGCACGATTCTGACCTTTGGCCCTGGCACTACCCAGAATAGCTACACCACCATTGCGCATAACGGTGCATACGTCTGCAAAATCGACATTGATTTGGCCGGTTGTATTGATCACATCTGTAATACATTTTGCGGCCGTTGCCAGTACATTATCTGCTGTAGAAAGCGCGGCACTCATGGTAAGATTCCCAAACTGATGTCTCAGTTTATCATTACTGATTACAAGAAGCGTGTCCACACAAGACTTCAATTGATTAATGCCTTCAGTAGCGTACAATGCCCGCTTTTTTCCTTCATAAGAAAAAGGCGTGGTTACAATACCAACCGTTAGTATACCCATATCTCGACAGATTTGGGCTATGATAGGAGCACCACCTGTGCCGGTTCCACCTCCCATTCCTGCAGTTACGAAGGCCATTTTCGTGTTGACTTCCAGAATCTTCCTGATTTCATTGAGACTCTCCTCAGTTGCCTGCCTCCCAATTTCAGGATTTGCACCTGCACCTAAACCCTGTGTGAGCGAAGGGCCAAGCTGAATCTTGTTGGGTACCCTGCTCGATGCAAGTGCCTGTGCATCGGTATTACAGACAATAAAGTCAACACCTCCGATATCAAGGCTATGCATATAGTTAACTGCATTGCTGCCACCGCCACCTACGCCAATCACTTTGATTATTGAAGATTGTTCTTTTGGGAGATCGAATTGTATCATGTTGCAGAAATTTAGAAATTGATGGGTTGCTGGTTATAGGTTAAGTTTAATTTTCAGAGTTGCTTATCTCCTTCTTCTTTAAAGAGATCTATCAGGCCATGTTTAATGCTGTTCATGAATTCGTTGATAGTCCTGCCGCGCCGCCCATTGACTTCTTTGAAATCTTCTGCAATAGTTGCCGGAAGATCTGTCTCAGTTTCTATTGGGGCTACCGGCTTTACCTGAATACGATTCTTATCAGGGTCCAGCCTAATCTGATTATTCTCATAAACACTGTACCCTTTGAGGATAAGACCAATACAAGTTGCATACATTGGTTTCTCCAGGTCAATGAGATGATTAGCAGCAAGGTGTTCATTGGGATATCCAATTCGTGCATTGAGACCCGTTGCATATTCTGTTAACTGAATCAGGTGTTTCAATTGTGAACCGCCACCCGTAAGTACGATTCCGCCATTGAGCATTTTGTTATCCAAACCAACCTGCTTGAGGTGAAAAGTAACAAAAGCAAGAATTTCACTCATCCTTGCCTGAATGATGGCAGACAAATTTTTCACGCTGATTTCCCTTGAAGGCAAGCCCCTCAATCCTGGAATTTTAATGAAGGCATTAGCCTGAGCCTCTTCCGGAACAGCACTTCCGAATTGAATCTTCATTTGCTCCGCCTGACTCCGCAATACACCCAATCCTGTTTTTATGTCATTCGTAATATTCTCTCCGCCAAATGGTATTACGGCTGTATGCTTTAGGATGCCTTCATAGAAAACAGCAAGATCAGTTGTTCCGCCACCTATATCCAGTATTGCAATGCCCGCCTCAATATCTTCCTCACTCATTACTGCAGCTGATGAAGCCAATGGCTGTAACATAAGGTCTTTTACTTTCAAACCTGCCATCTCAACACTCCTGTTGATGTTGCGGATTGCATTGCGATCACCCGTAATGATGTGAAAATTTGCACCAACCTTAACCCCGGTATAACCAATAGGATCAGCAATATTGTGGTAGTTATCTACAGTATATTCCTGGGGAATAACATCAATAATCTGATCGCCAGCTGGGATGTATGTTTTATACTGGTCTGCTATCAATTGATCAATTTCATACTGTCTGATAACATCATCGGTAGAACGTCTTACAATATCACCCCTTGTCTGAAGACTTTTGATGTGATGCCCTGCAATTCCTACATAGACTTCATTTATTTCGAGTCCGGGATTGGAATCGTAACAATTTTTCAATGCCGTTTCTATCGCTCTTATTGTCTGATCAATATTGAGCACCATACCATTTTGCACACCACTACTTGATGCGTTGCCGAATCCCAGAATTTCCAATTTCCCGAATTCATTTTTCCTGCCGGCTATAGCTACAATTTTTGTGGTGCCTATATCAAGACCTACGATGATGGGTTGCTCATTATTCATAAAAATTGGTTTTCTGGTATAATTATCTTTCATTGAATTACTGAATCTTTATTTGTGGTATCCATTTTAATTTCCAAGCCTTCACTTTTCCTACAGATTACCTGATTTTTAAATTGAAGATCAATCTGCTTGTACTTACCCCAAGATTGATCATGCGTAAATTTTTCATATGTCAACTTCAGTTTAGGCAGCAGATTATCCCAGTCTCCTCTTTTCCCAAGTAATACAATTTCATCACCAAGCTGCATAGACAATTCAAAACTTCCATCATATTGAATATGCACGGTTTCAACCTGCGCCATCCAGAATTCATCAGCCATGATGTACCGGGATAGCCCTACAATACGCGCCATGGTTGCAGAATCAGCAGCATTCAACGGTCTTTTCAAAAGCGTAAAATTGGTAAATACAGGTAGCTGTAATACATCTGTAGTTTTCAACGGCAAAGTCCTGAAGTCTGCATCAAGGTAAACCGAAGCCCCATCAGGCAAAAACAACCTGGCTACGGGTGTTCTTTGAAAAACTTTGATGTGCATAACCCGGTGATGATCAAAAAAAACATCTGCATCAGCAACCCATGGATTTTTTTCTATTTGCTGTTCAAGATCAAACAGATTAAAATCGGATATTCTTTTACCAACAGGTTGTATTCCTGATCGCTCTGGCCAAAGTGCAGCTGATATCTCATCTGCTGTTACCATTTTCAGCTTGCTTTTGCCATCAATGGTTATTTCAACACGTGCACAGACTACTGATTTTTCAGTACTCACAGCACTCACCAGCAATACTAAAACACCTGAGCATGAGGATCCCCATAACAGCCAGGTAAGAATTTTCAATATCATTTCTTTTTTCAACATGCTTTGCTGATCAGAATTTTTCTAATAGGTTCAACCAATGTATCAATACTACCAGCCCCTGCTGTAATGATCAATTCAGGCACTTGATCAGAAATCCATTCAGGAATTTCTTCAAGCTTAAGTAAGCTGACTTTTGCTTTCATCTGCCCGGCGATCATGCTGCTTTCAACACCAGGAATTGGTAATTCTCTTGCAGGATAAATAGGCAATAAAATAACTTCATCAGCCAGGTCAAGGCTTTCAGCAAATTCGGCAGACAGATCACGGGTACGGGAAAAAAGATGAGGCTGAAAAATCAATGTACATTTCCTTGAAGGAAACATTTTCCTAACACCTTTCATCAAAGCACTCAATTCTGCAGGATGGTGGGCATAATCATCGATGAACACAACATTTTCAGACTTATATACATACTCAAATCTGCGTTTTACCCCTTTGAAAGAAGCAACAGCACTCCTTATGCGTTCATCATCAATACCCAGAAACTTTGCAACAGCAACGGCCACAAGCGAATTTTCCACGTTATGCATTCCGCCCATGTGGAGACAAAGTTTATCAAGAACCCAATCCGGACCAGTTACACTGTACTCAAAAGCGCCTTCATTGACAACGCAACTTTCAACATGAATAGAAGCAGAGCTTTCTTCCGCACCAAAACTAAGCTGAACAGGAGCGTTAAATTCTCCCGCCCTTGCAATCCCCTTTTTATACAGCAGCAATCCACCGGGTTTAAGCTTATTACTGAATGCA
>Ga0208787_1000346_pt1 | contig 22619 bp, 20 predicted proteins | sample Wag4_2014_7_11_FD_187362 | JGI IMG/M metagenome (GOLD analysis project Ga0208787, IMG submission 187362) | Fresh water microbial communities from Ohio, USA - Utica-2 Time Series HT 2014_7_11 (SPAdes) (version 2) | ecosystem: Environmental > Aquatic > Freshwater > Water tank | place: USA: Ohio...
TAATAAGCATAAGTTCTATTGCTTCCGTTATTGCGCTACCTTTCAGAGGTGTTTATTGTGCCAGTAAATCAGCTGGCGATAAGATTATTCAATCTTTAAGGATGGAATTATCCCAAACAAATATAAGCTGTTGTTCCATTCAAGCTGGCGACATAAAAACATCTATCAATGAAAACAGGTTAAAAGTTAAGGATTTAGAAGATCTATTTTATGCTGATATTGTAAAAAGGACGAACCATCACATTGACGAGGAAGTCAATAAAGGCATGAGCGCTAACGCGGTAGCCTTAGAAATTTACCGTTTATTAAGCCAAGAAAAATTACCTATAACTTATGTAATGGGCAAACCCCTCCAGAAATTATCTTTATGGGTAAAAAGAATAGTATCTGAAAGCATATTTGAAAAAATCATTGCGTCTTATTCCAAATAGGTTAAAAGAATCTTTTTCGTTGGATAATCCAGCTAAGAAGAAAAGAAACAGATGTAGCAAATACGATGATAACAGGCAGAGCAAAAGGACTTTTTGATAAAGGAAGGGGTACATTCATTCCAAAAAAAGAAGCGATTAAGGTAGGAACGGCGAGAAAAATAGTAACTAAGGTAAGTCGGTGAATAGTGACATTCATATTATTTGAAATAATGGAAGCATAAGTATCCATGGTTCCAGAGAGGATGTTGGAATACACATTGGCCATTTCCAGGGCCTGACCATTATCAATAATAATATCTTCGAACAAATCCATTTTTTCCTCTTCGCTTCGAATGGATAAAAAATCTACCCGTTTCATTTTCATCATAAGCAAATCATTAGCACTCAATGAATTGAGAATATAAACTAAAGATTTTTCAATACTCAAGAGTTGCTTTAACTCCTTATTTCTACTGGCATGATAGAGCTCCCTTTCAATTAAGTTTCTTCTAAGATCTAATTTTTTCAAACAAGTTAGAAATCGATATACGTTTTGCTCCAGGAGCTGAATAAGAAAAAACATGGCATCAGAAGGGTCAAAGTTTCTTACTTTGTTTTCAATAAATTTATCTAACACAGGATTATCAGCAGTCGTAATGGTAAAAACGTGTTCAGGAGAAATAATTATGCCTATTGGAACGGTGATATAAATAGCGTCATTTTCTTCCTCTGAAGTATTAAGAATAGGTGCATTAATTAAAATGAGCCGGCAATCATCTTCCACTTCAAACCTGGATCTTTCATCTACGTCAAGAGAATCTACCAAAAAATCTAATGGAATCTCAAACTGTACAGAAGTCTTTTCCATTTCATCGGTTGAAAAAGGGGGTTTTATATTTACCCAACAACCTGGTTCCGGGTGCTGAATTTCAGTAAGGAGACCATCAACCTTTACATAAAAATGAACCATGGCAACAAATTGATAATTCTTATTGAACGATACGATAAATGATTTGCAAACTTACCCATTTTAGTTTATATAAAAGTAAGAATAACTCTAGTCCATTCTTAAGGTTCTAACAGGAGAAATGCGGGTTATCAACCAGGTTGGAAGAATTAGGAATAAGATGATAACCAAAATAGTTCCCAGGTTAAGGAATAAGATATGACTAAAATTTATAAGAATGGGGGCCTCGTTTAAATAATAATTCTCTTCGGAAAGCTTTATGAAGTGCCCATATTTTTGAAGTAAACAAATGCTAATCCCAATAATATTCCCCCAAAACATACCTTTACTTGCAATAATGCCTGCATAAAACATAAAGATTCTGCGAATACTCCAATTAGAGCTACCCAGACTTTTTAAAATCCCTATCATTCTGGTTCTTTCCAACATCAAAATCAATAGAGCCGTTACCATATTAATAATAGCAACAACAATCATAAGGGATAAAATGACCACCTCATTAATATCTTGTAAAGACAGCCATTCAAAAATTTCAGGAAGTTTGTCCCGTATGGACTGTACATTTAAAGCAGGAGGTAAGACATTACTATAAATCTCTTCTGCCCAATGATCAATCTTACTAATATCATCAATAAACACTTCATAACCACCAATTTGGTTCTCCGCCCAACCTTGCAATTGTTGCACCTTTCTTATATCGACCAAAGCAAATTTACTATCGTATTCTTCCAATCCAGTTTTATAAATGCCAGAAATTTTAAAATTCCTTTTTAGCATGGTACCATTTTTCACAAAAAACAATCTGAAGTTATCCCCTGTTTTCAATGATAGCCTGTCAGCTGTTTGCTTAGAAATGATGATTTGGTTAGACGCTTCCTTCGTTGGGAAAGTAATAATATCTCCCTCTTGAAGATACGTTTTAAAAAACTGCCAATTAAAATCGGAACCAATGCCCTTTAAAAAAATACCATCTAAGTCATTTTTACCTTTAACGATACCTGGTTGAATGGCATAAACCTGAACCGCTTTAATACCTTGCCTGTTTTTAAGCACAGGATAAAAATCCTGGTTATTCTCAATGGGGTCTATTTCCAATAAATTTTGATAAACATTGGCAGCGTTGATATGTAAATGTCCCCAAAATCCAAATATTTTACTGCTTATTTCTGACTTAAAACCAGTTATAAGCGCCGTAGTGACAATCATTACGGCAATACTCAAAGCCACGGCAAGCGAGGCGATACGAATAATAATACTGGCAAACGACTTTTCCTTACCGTTTGAAATACGCATAGCTAACTTAAACTCCCACCTCATTCTAATTGCTTATATAAAGGGACAATATAGGCAGGAATACAGACAAAAAAAAATGCCCTGCCAGTAAAGTACAAGCAGGACATTGAATATTACTCCCAGTTAAATTTTTATATTACATGCAAATAAATGTTTATTTGCCTTTCCTTAACACAATAATAACTATTAAGTAAACGGTTAAAACAAGTCAAGGAAGGTAAAGGTGATAAAGGTCATTAAATGGGTGATAAAATAAGGTTTATAAGGTAATTAAGGCAGTAAAACCCCCTTCCTCATGAATTTTAAATTCAATTTCACCCTTTATATTAAGGCTGAGTTGAAATATTATAAAAAGAGCAATTCTTAAAACCTTTTCCTTCGCAAAAATATAGGCAAGAAAAAACATAAAAAAAATGTCCTAAATGCATAATGCAAATAGAACATGAAATATTACTCCCAGTTATAATTTAACTTTTTAATTAAATTTTACATATTATACAAATTAATATATTCTTCCATTTCAAATATCCTAAAACAATTCATAAGATGATAAAAGTATTCTATTGGACGATAAAGTTAAATTTTCAAGGAAATAAATGCAGTAAAACCCCCTTCCTCATGAATTTTAAATTCAATTTCACCCTTTATTTTATTTATAAGTTGAAATATCATAAAAAGACCAATACCTAAACCTTTTTCTTGCAGCGTACCAGGTATGCTAATCTTAGGTGCAACACCGATATCTAATAAAAAATCATCCTTAGAAATAACATCAGAGGTATTGAAAACACTTAAAATTAATGAATCATTATATTTATGAATAGAACAATTTATTTCCCCATTTTCAGGACAATACTTTATGGCATTACTCAAAATATTTCTAAAAATAAATCCAATAATATTGGGATCACTTTCAATTTCCCCATCAAATTCATCATTCACCGATAAGCTATACTTAATACTTTTCCTGTCCATCTGAAACATAAATAAATTAGAGGTAGCCTTAAAGGAATCTAAAATATTGAAAGTAATATTTTTGGAGAATTGTGTCTTTTTTTCGAGATTAGACCAAGTAAGTAAATTATCAACCAGATGAGAGATTTCATTTCCACTATGTTCCAGAGATTGAGCAATTTTCAACGACTTCTCATATTCCCCTTTTTTTAACAAGTAATTAAACGTATGACTGAGTTGTTTCATACCGGCCAAAGGGGTATTCACCTCATGTCCCAAAATATCAAAAAAGCGCCTTCTTTCCTCATTTAAAATGGCTAATTTATTGTTTTTATCAATTAAATTCTGTTCATTTAATTCTAAATCATTTACTCTTATTGCGAGATCTTTCTCAAGTGCTCTATTTTTGCCTGTAAGTAATCTGTTTCTTAAAAAGAATATAATTCCAATAAGACTTAAGAAAAGAAAAAGGACTAAACCTAAGAAGGTCTTATTTTCTAGAATACGCTGGAGTTTATAAATAGGAATATTAATTTCTTTTATAAAATTATCAGGTGAATCTTGAGATATTCTAATTTGAATATTCGATTTACCGGCGGTAGGGCTTAAGGTAATTGAATTGAAATTTTTAATTAATTGCCAATCATCTAAATAGGGCGTTTTAACAAAGAAAAGCAATGATTTTCCAATATAATTATTGGAAAATCCTGGATAAAGCGTTAAGCTATATTCATTAGGATTTAAAGTTATCTTACCTTTATTTAGATAATCCAAAAGTCCGTTCCTATTTCTGGTATTGCTATTGTTATTAATTTTAACCGTTGATAAATAAATAGTTCCATTTTCAAAATTTTTAAGAGAATTATTCATTTTTTTTGGATTAAAGCGTATGAGTCCATTAATAGTACCCATCACAATATCTCCATTTTTTAAATTAACAGCAGAAAGCCAGTTAAACTCTTCTTCATAAACACCGTCAAGATAGGAAAAAATCTTATAGTTACCATTTTCGGGATTTAAGGAATAAAGGCCTTTTTCCGTACCTAGCCAAATACCTTTGTCTGAACCTAAAATCATAGAAAATATAACCTTATTGATACCCCGAAGATCATATTTGCCTTTATTAATTAGCTTTTGATTCTTGTCGAGTATAAAAACACCCTCGCCTGCTGTTGAGATAAAATACTTATTTTCTGTATAAAGAATACCTGTAACTCTAATTTTGGGAACATCCTTTAATTGAGTCCAAGTTTTATTCTCAGGGAAATATTTTAATAAGCCCTGATTAGTACCAATTAAATAAAAATTATTACCCTCATAAAAAGAAGAAATAGTAGAATGATTTGAAGGTAAACTAATAAAATCCTTCAATTTTTCATTTTGTATATTAAATTGCTGAAAGCCAAAATCTCCTACCCAGAAGTAATTATTCTTAAAACCTTTTTGCAAAAAAATAAAATTAAAGCCATTACTATTTCCTACATCTACTTTAGAAAGCTTATTGTTTTTAGTGTCAATAAAATCATATCCTGCATTATTTGAACCTAAATATATTTTATTTTTAGGTTCATAAAAAAAGGCGCCTAAAAAATTATACTCATTGCTAATAAATTGATTAATTTTCCCATTATTCATATTTATAAATCCTACACCTTCATAAGAATTAAAATACAATATGGAATCATTGATTTGCTGGATACCTCTAAAACTAATATTTTCATCTTTCAAATAAAAATGAATATCATTTTCAACAAGTTTATTGATAAAAAAACCCTTCCCAAGATGAATCCAAATTTCACCCAGGACATCTTCATTTATTGGAAATCTTCCATACCAAGTGAATTCAATATTATTTATTGATGGAAACTCTTGAAATAAACTTCCATTTTCGTCAAATACAACTACTTTATTTAAATATTTTAACCAAAATTTTCCTTTACTATCATGGAATATGTTTAAAACATTTGATAAAGAAATAGATTTACCTGAAGGAAAAAATAATTCCGATGAAACATTTCCATTTTCATCTATTAAAACAACTTTATCTTCAAGATGTAAAAAACATTTATCTCTATTTGATTTAAATTCAATGAAATCAATAATTATATCATTTTCAAACTTATATTTTAATAAGATACGCCCTCTTTCATCTAGTCTGTAATAAGTATTATTTGAATAGGCATGCCATTGTTTGTTTTTCGCTGGAAAAATGGTATTTATTTGAATTTCTGGTATTTTAAATTTCTTTTCCCATATATTATTTTTTTTCAAATAAAAATATCCACTTTTATTAATAGCACCAATTTCACTTGAATTAAAAGAATAAAGATTGATTAAATCTAAAACCTCTATATTGAAACTTTTAAATTCTTGATCAATGGGAACCCATGATTTTAATAAGGCATTCAAAGCTATGATCTTTATCTTGTTTTTTATCCCTATCTGATTAGGGAAAGATCTATACCCAAGAAGATATAATCCTCCTGAAGGATTTTTAATTATTTCCTTAAATGAAAAATCAGGAATATTTAATTTGGTGAATGGAATAGACTCATATTTTATCCCATCATACAATACCAATCCATTACTTAATAAAATCCAGGCTCTGCCATACTCATCAAACTCAAAATCGAGCATATTATTTAGACGAATGCTAATTTCATCTTTTACAAAATAGGAAACAAAATGCTTTTTAAACTTGAAATTTTGACCTGAAACAGAAAGAATACTAATTACAAAAAAAAACGAAATATAAATCAGTTTAGTAATTTTCATTTTGAAATAAGTTTATAAAATTTGGATACTTCAATTAAATATTTGGCACCAACAGGCATCCTTAACTCATTCAATTCAAGCCAGGATTCCTTTGTATTAACTTTACTAATCTTATTTCTATTTACAGCTAAGTTTCTATTTATTTGAATTAAGGGACTATTCGTCTTATATTCATTTATAATTTTAACCAAAGAATTTTTAATGGCAATTCTTTTATTATCAAAATGATAAACACAATAATTGCCATCAACCTCAATATATAACAAATGGATCCACTCCATTTTTATCAACTGATTATTATCTTTTAAGATAAAAGAAGAGCCCTCTCTGTTTTTGTCTATTTTATCTAGAACACTACTCAAGGTAAACTTATCAAAGGGTTTAACTAAAAAATAGCTTTCATCATTATGAAGAGATTCATTATAAATTTCTTCACTTGGAAATGCGGTAATAAAAATGACTGGAATTTTTAATTTTTTAAACTCTTCTGAAATTTCTATGCCATTACAACCTTTACCCAGGTGGATATCGATGAGTGCAACATCACAACTATTATGAGTTAACCAATACTTTGCTTCCGCCGCTGAATTACAATGCCCAACAAAAAAGTGAGGAGTTTCAGAAATAATTGCCTCCAATCGAGTGGCAAAAAGTAAATCGTCCTCAATAATTAAAACATTCATATTTTAAAAATACCATTCACAATAATCCATAAAATAGGTACAAATTAACTATTTTTGTTCATAAATATTTGTAAAATGGATTTTTTATCAGAATTGAGATGGAGAGGAATGTTACAAGATGTAACACCAGGTTTGGAAGATTATTTGAAAACAGAAAAGGTTACTGCTTATATAGGTTTTGACCCCACTGCTCCTTCACTGACTATTGGAAATTATGTTCAGATAATGCTGCTGACCTTGTTACAAAAATACGGTCACAAACCTATTGTTTTACTGGGTGGTGCCACCGGCAGAATTGGGGATCCCTCAGGAAAAGATAAAGAGAGACAACTTAAAAGTTATGAAGAGCTTGATTCTAATTTAAATTTTCAAAAAGAGCAGTTCAAAAAATTGATTGATTTCAGCGATGCTGAAAATCCTGCAATGTTCATTAATAATTTAGATTTCTATAAAGATTTAAATATTCTTGAATTTTTAAGAGTAACTGGAAAAACATTGACCGTTAATTATATGCTATCTAAAGATTCTGTTCAAAATAGACTGGAAAACGGCCTTTCTTTTACAGAGTTTAGTTATCAGTTATTACAAGCTTATGATTTTCAATGCTTATACAACGATTACGGATGTAAATTACAAATGGGCGGGTCGGACCAGTGGGGAAATATAACCTCTGGCACTGAATTTATACGTAGAAATATCGGTGGAAAAGCTTATGCTCTGACTACCCCACTATTAACCAAAGCAGATGGAACAAAATTTGGAAAATCAGCAGAAGGTAATATCTGGTTAGATAGTAAGCTGACCAGTCCTTATCGGTTTTATCAATTCTGGATAAATGCCGCAGATGCAGATATTCCTACTTTTGTTAGATATTTTACCTTTTTTGACCAAGATACCATCCTTAAAAGAGAAAAAGACCTCGACATAAGAGAACAAAAACTATTATTAGCAGAGGAATTAACCGTTCGAATACATGGGAACGATGCCTATCAAGCCGTCCTAAAAGTTACCGACTTACTTTTCAATAAGCCCTCCGACGACCAAATTGACCTTTCTGAGACAGAACTAGAAATGATAGCCAATGAAATACCAACCTTTGATATTTCAGCAGAGGCAATAACCAATTTGACTATTAATGATTTACTTACCACTGAAAGTCAGATATTATCATCAAAAGGGGAAGTTAGACGAGCTATCCAAAACAATGCTTTGAAATTAAATAAAGAGAAGATTACCTCCGGTGAAGACCTAATAAGCTTAAATCAGCTTATTAGAGATAAGTATATCATTCTTGAGAACGGTAAAAAGAATAAGTATCTTTTTAGGTTCAATTAAAAAATCAATGTTTTAAGATAAGGTTGATAAAGTCTGCGGTAGCTTTATCAACCTCGTTTTTACCTTTAAGATATTTGATGAATGCACTTCCTATAATGGCACCATTAGCATATTTACTAGCTGTCAGATAACTTTCTCTATCACTTATACCAAAACCAATTAATTGAGGTGTTTTTAACTGGAGAGATTTTATACGTTCAAAATAACTTATCTGGTGGTTTGAAATGCCTGTTTTCATACCCGTAATGGAAGAATCAGATACCACATAGATAAATCCTGTTGAAAGAGCATCCACCTTATGAATCCTTGATTCCTCCGTTTGAGGTGTAATGAGAAAACTGATTGAAATGTTCCTTTGCGTTAATTTATCTTTATAAAACTGTTCGTATTCCATAAGGGGCAAATCAGGAATAATTAAGCCATCAATGCCTGTTTTAACACAATCATCTAAAAATTTATCTACCCCGTATTGTAACAACTGATTGAAGTAACCCATTAAAATAAGAGGAACCTGTGTTTTAGTTCGTATATCAGCGAGTTGATTAAAAAGGACTTGCAACGTCATGCCATTATCAATGGCAGCCATTCCACTTTCCTGAATCACGGGACCGTCAGCTAAGGGATCACTATATGGAATACCAATTTCAATAATATTTGCCCCTGATTCTGCCAGGGCACAAATAATGGTTTCAGTATCGTCTAATTTAGGATAACCAGCTGTAAAATAAACGGTTAATAAATTTTCTCGATTATTTTCAAACAATTTTGTTAATCTGTTCAACACTTTTTTCGATTTTAATATTTATCCAGATATTCCATGTAAGTATTCAAATCTTTATCGCCTCTACCAGAAAGATTGATAACGATTACGTCGGAAGATTTAAACGAAATATCTTCTAATGCATGAATGGCATGCGCTGTTTCCAATGCAGGAATGATGCCCTCAATTCTTGATAGTTCAAAGGCCGCTTTCAGCGCATTTTCATCTGTAACACTCACCGCCTCAGCCCTACCTGTAGTAATTAGATGAGCATGGAGGGGCCCAATACCCGGGTAATCCAAACCCGCTGAAATGGAATGAGGCTCAACAATTTGACCGTCGCTTGTTTGCATCAATAAGGTACGGCTTCCGTGAATAATACCTTCAGTACCCAGAATACTTGTTGCCGCTGATTTGCCAGAATAAACCCCCTCCCCTGCAGCTTCAACAGCAATAAGTCTGACGTCAAGGTCATTTAAATAATGATAATAGGCACCTGCGGCATTGCTTCCACCGCCTACACAGGCAATAATCAAATCAGGATTCTCCCTGCCTGTGGCTTCGAGTAACTGACTTTTCATTTCTTCAGAAATAACTGATTGGAATCGAGCCACCAAATCGGGGTAAGGATGAGGACCTACCACTGAACCAATAATATAATGGGTATCTACAGGATTATTTATCCAGTCTCTGATAGCTTCATTGGTAGCGTCCTTAAGCGTCTGACTTCCTGATGTGGCAGAAATTACGGTCGCTCCGAGCATTTTCATGCGGGCAACATTAGGGGCCTGTCTTTTAATATCGACAGCACCCATGTAAATAATACATTCGAGTCCCATTCTGGCGCACACCGTAGCTGTAGCAACACCATGTTGACCTGCCCCAGTTTCAGCAATAATTCTTTTTTTATTTAACTTTTTCGCAAGTAAAATCTGCCCAATCGTATTATTTATTTTATGTGCTCCTGTATGACAAAGATCTTCTCTTTTAAGATAAATGGTTGCGTTGTGTTTCGCCGAGAGATTTTCAGCTAAATACAATGGGGTCGGTCTTCCCACATAATCTTTTAATAAGTAATAAAACTCGCGTTGAAAATCGTCGGCATAAATCATGCTTAAATAATTCTCTTGCAATTCCTTTACATTAGGATAAAGCATTTCGGGAATATAGGCACCTCCAAAAGAGCCATAATATCCATTTTCACTCAATTGTATCATATTAAAAATTTTGAGTTTAACCTAAATTCATTTAAACTATTAAAAAAAAGTTGTAGCAAAGAAATATTTTTCAAACCTGCTGAAAATTCGAATTTACTATTTAAATCAATACCTGCAAATTGAGGATGATTTATTTTTTTAATGTCCTCAACATCAAGAGGACCGATACCACCACTTAATAAAAATGGAGTATTACCGTAATATTCCTCTAATTTTGACCAGGGAAATTTCAAACCGCTTCCCCCTTTCTTCTCTGTCTTAGTATCGAACAAAAAATGAGAAATAAAGATGTTAAAATCTACTAAAGTTTTAAAATCGAAGGATTCAGACACCCCAAAAGCCTTAATTATTTTAGTTTGTCCAAGATTATTCTCTATCAATAAAGCATTTAGGGATTTTAAATAGCTGGTATCTTCATTTCCGTGCAGTTGTATAAAGTGCAAATCAAAATCAAAACACCTGGCTATGATTTCGGCGGGTTCTTCGTTAACAAAAACGCCTACCTTTTTCACATTCCCCAAAAGTTCGTTACCTTTTACCTTAAACCAGGATGATAAAGGGAGAATATCAACATAACGGGGTGATTTCTTATAAAAAATCAGCCCAATCATATCTGGTTCCAACTTTATAAGATCCACAATATTATGAGGATCTGTAAGGCCACAAACTTTAATAAGATAATCGTTAGTTTTCATTATTCACCTTAAAACGCTGCCATTTATCAGAAAAATCATGCATGAAAGTGGCTGCAGCCAGAGGGGTATCTTCCTGAGCCATAAAATATTCGCCGATTAAAAAGCCATTAAAACCGGCCTTTTTAAGGTCCACTAAAGTATCAGGATTATTAATTCCCGATTCCGCAATTTTAATTGCCTCTTTAGGCATCAAGGGTAACACATCGAAGCTATGTTGCACTGAGACCTCAAAATTTTTAAGATTCCTATTATTTACACCAACTAAATGTATGGCAGGATTCCATTTATCAAGTTGTTCCTTTTCGTGAATCTCCAGCAACACCTCCAGACCTAAATCTGCTGCTATATTGGAAAAATTTTTAATTTCAGAAGTAGTCAAACATTCCGCAATGAGTAAAATGGCATCGGCACCAATGGCTTTAGCCTCTATAATCTGAATGGCATCGACAATAAAATCCTTTCTCAAAATAGGTAGCGGATTAAATAGTCTGGCTTCAGCCAAATCTTCAACTGAACCACCAAAAAACGAAAAATCTGTCAATACAGAAAGAGCTGATGCTCCATTTTCAAAATAGGCGCGGGTAATTAATTTGGGGCTTGCCTTATCTTTTATGATTCCCTTGGAGGGAGATTTCCTTTTAAACTCAGCAATAATACCTGTTTTATCATCATCAAGTATAAAATTCTTTAAAGAGTAAGGCATTCTATTAAAAAGTGGATATTTAGCAAGGGAAGCCTCATTTTCAATTTTTTTGAAGTTTTCTACTTCCAGTTTTTTAGCTGTAACGATTTTAGTTAGGATATCTTCCATTTATGAAAGTAATTTTTTTAGGGTCAATAAGGCATTTCCACTTTCAATACTCTCAAGTGCTTCTGCTACACAATCGTTTAAAGATTTTTCCGGATGAATGGTATGAATAGCTAATCCGGCATTGGCCAAGACAACATTTCTCTGAGAAATGGTTGCTTTATTTTCCAGAACAGACAAAAAGATAGTAGCGGCATCCTCTGGCGTTTCACCTCCATTAAGATCAATGCTATTCACTTTTTGAAGATTAAAATGTTGAGGATTTAATAACTTTTCACTTTCATTGGAAACCCATTTGATATCACCAGTTAATGAAATTTCATCGTAACCATCTAACGCATAGACGATAGAGAATCTTCTACCCGATTGTTCCATGATATATTGGTAGGAACGAAGAAGTTCCAGGCTAAAGGTGCCGAACATTTGGTGGGTGGGCTGAACAGGATTTACCAAAGGGCCCATAATATTAAAAAAGGTTTTTGTACCTAACTGTTTTCTAACGGGAACGACCGTTTTCAAAGCAGGGTGAAAAAGCGGCGCATGCAAAAAACAGATGTTCGCTTTTTCCAACTGTCTTAACAAAACATCCTGCTCATTTGAAAAAGGATAGCCCAACTGAATGAGCACATCAGAAGATCCCACGGCAGAAGAAACACCGTAGCTACCATGTTTTGTTACTTTATAACCGGCACCAGCAACCACTAAGCAAGATAAAGTGGAAATATTAAACGTATTTTTATTATCGCCTCCCGTTCCAACGATATCCATGGTTGGCATACCTTGAAGCTCTACCTTAACACAAAGGGCTAACAGCGCATCTCTAAATCCCTGTAATTCATCTAAAGTTAAAGGTCTCATATTGAATGCGGTAGTAAAAGCGGTTATTTGAACCTCATTATATACACCTGCACCGATATTCATCAAGACCTCCTTAGCCTCTGCCCTTGACAATTTATCATGTTCAAACAACCTATTCAATATTTCTTTCATACGTAAAAGATTAAAATTAAATCAGATTCAAAAAATTTTCCAACATTTTCTTTCCAAAGGGAGTCATGATAGATTCTGGGTGAAACTGAACCCCATACACAGGAAAATGTTTATGTTTCATAGCCATTATCTGTCCTTCCTCATCAAAAGAAAGAACTTCTAAGACATTAGGAAGTTCCTCATTTTTCACCACCCAACTATGGTAACGGCCCACCTCAAAAGAAGGAGGTAAGCCTTCAAACAGTTTATCCGTTCCTTGAACGGCTGAAATAGTGGATGAAACGCCGTGAAAAACTTTAGATAAATTGGCTAATTCTGCACCAAATGCTTCTCCAATAGCCTGGTGACCGAGACAGATACCCAAAATAGGTTTTTTATCAAAATACTCTTTAATCACTGCGGGCATAATTCCTGCATCTGAAGGTAAACCAGGACCTGGGGAAAGAATAATGACATCCCATTGATTGACTTCTTCCACCGTAATTGCGTCATTTCTGACCACATCAGGTTTTTTGCCTGAAATGCTCCACAAATATTGGACTACATTAAAAGTAAAAGAATCGTAATTATCGATAACTAAAATTTTCATAATAATTTTGCTGATTTTCCAATATTTTCCGCTTCTGTCAATGCCTTTTTTAGAGCGCCCAATTTGTTATTAACCTCCTGTAACTCACTTTCAGCATCACTTACCTGCACAATTCCTGCCCCTGCCTGATAAAAAAGAGTATGATTCAGACTAAGGAATGACCTGATAACGATAGCCTGATTAATTTCACCATTAAATCCTAAACAACCAATGGCACCACCATAAAAGCCTCTTGCCTGATTTTCATATTGACTAATTAATTCAATGGCTTTATATTTTGGTGCACCAGAAAGTGTTCCTGCAGGAAAAGTATCGGCAAATATTTGATAAGGATTTGTTTCGGGAGACAATTGGCCTTCAACGGTAGAAACCAGATGAATCACATGGCTGTAATATTGAATTTCCTTTAGTTTTTTAACCTCTACATGAAGCGCGTGCCTTCCTAAATCGTTCCTGGCCAAATCTACCAACATAATGTGCTCAGCATTTTCCTTAGGATCCATTGCTAAATCTTTGGCTCTTTGAGCATCTTCCATAACATCACCTGTCCTTTTATAGGTTCCGGCAATTGGATTAATAAAAGCTTTGTTTTCTTTTACAATGATTTGGGCTTCAGGCGAGGAACCAAATATTTTATAACTACCATAATCAAAGAAAAACAAGTAAGGAGAAGGATTTATGGAACGGAGCACCCTGTAAACATTAAATTCATCCCCTTTAAATTTTTGGCTAAACTGTCTGCTAAAAACAATTTGAAATACATCGCCTACCTGACAATGATGTTTTCCAAGTCGCACCAATTCCAAGAAATCGTCATCTGTTAAATTGCTCTCCTCACCCCCTTCTAAATAGAAGGGATATTCAGGAACTTTCTGATTACTTAAAAGAGATTTCAGTTTATCATCTGATGGAAGCTCCCCCGGGAGAAGATTTTCAAGAATAAACAACTCATTTTTGTAATGATTAATGGCAATGATATATTTATAAAGAGAGAATCTGATGTCGGGTATATCCTGTTTTTTCTTTTGCGAATCAAAAGTAAGGGTATCAAAATACTGAACCCCTTCGAAGCCCACATGACCAAAGAAACCATTAAAAACGGGTAAATGCGCGATATTATCTACCTCAAAAGAGGAGATAAAATCTTTTAACACCGAGGGGACAGATTGTTCATTACTGACCCAAATCTCATTGGTCCCATAGGAAGGATGCGTCAGCGTAATTAAACCATTTTCCACTGAAATACCCGCAATAGATTGAAGGCCAATGTAAGAAAAACAATCGGAAGCGCTGCTAAAATCATTAGATTCTAATAAAACGGGATCAGTAAACGAGTCCCTCACCTTCAAGTAAAGAGATACTGGCGTCAGAAAATCTGCTAACTGCCTTGATACAACGGTTCTTAAACGTACTTTTTCCTGTTTCATAAAATTTCAATTAAAAGTAAAGCGGTTTGTCAGGAGACCCGACAAACCGCTTTTATATAAAATACATGGCATGCCTAATCACCCTTTTGAGGAAGAAAAACGCCAACGCCAAGTAATAAATAGGTTCATAATTAGAGAATGTTTAAATGTTACGCAAATTTAAATGAAAAATTATAATAATCAAGCTAAAAATTTAAAATTAATGTAAAATTTGCCAAACTAATTGTCTGAGGATATCATCATTTGATTTAGAGGTAGCCTGATAATTGACCCCCTTTGAATTCAAATCAGCTTCTTTCAGATGATGGAAAATGGAAACGAGTTTAGCCTGGTTAAATTTGGAAGCAGCCAATTTATAATCCCGAAGAAAATAATTGTTCTTCAAATCCAATGCTTCAAGTTGGTCTTTTTCAGAAAGATGGGCTACAAATTGATATTTATATACCTTATTGAAAAAGGAAAAAACAGAAGAAATAACAGGTATATTTTGATTTTTCCCACTATCGGAAAAATAGGAAACAATCTTATTGGCCAAAAGTATATCCTTAACTGCCAGCGCTTTTTGCAATTCAAAGACATTAAACTCTCTGCTTATGCCAATATGTTTTTCAATATCTCCTTTTGAAATAATATGACCTTGAGGAACATTGAGCAATAGTTTATCCAGTTCATTTACAATCTTTTGAAGATCGCTACCAATATTTGCCGCAATCATAGAAGATGATTCCTGGTCTATTTTTCTTTGTAAACCAGATAAATATTCTTCTATCCATGAACCTACTTGATTATCATACAGCGGTTTACTTTCAAGTACGACCGCTTTATCTTTTAGCACCTTTCCCAGAGAAGTATTCATATTTAGCTTCCCATTTTTATAGGCAACAACTAAAACCGTTGAAGGAGTTGGTGACTCAATATAAGCCTGAAGATCCTTTAGCGTCTTCATATCTTGCGCTTCCTTGAGGATAACCAGCTGTTTTTCAGCCATCATAGGGTATTTCCTCGACGTATCGGTAACCATTCTATGATCTGAATCTTTACCGTAAAAAAGGGAAAAGTTAAATGCTTTTTCCGAATCTGAGAGAAGATGATCCTCTATATAATCACAGACAACATCAATAAAATAAGATTCTTCTCCGTGTAAAAAATAGACAGGCTCAAAAGTTTTCTTTTTAAGCTTATTCATTAAATCTGAGAAGGAAAGAACCATAAAAAACTATTTTGCGTAAGAAAGTACCAGATCCTTTAGCGCAGAAATCCAGCGAGGATTATCATTTAAGCTTGGAACCAAATCTACCCTTTCACCGCCCTTTTCTACAAATTCTTCCTGATATTCAACGCTGATTTCAATAAGCGTCTCCAGGCAGTCTGCCACGAAAGCGGGGGAAAATACTAATAATTTTTTCGCACCTTCTTCAGCGCAATGATCAAGCACAACACTGGTGTAAGGTTGCGCCCATTTGTCAGGACCTAATCGACTTTGAAAAGTGGTCGTGTAAGAACCCTCCTTGAGGTCAAGTTCCTTGGCAATGGCCTTGGTAGTAGCATGACATTGAGCCGAGTAACAAAACTGATTAACTTCTGATCTAACCAGACAGCAATCCTTTACTTTTAGACAATGATTACATTCATCTGCCTTTTTTAGCTGACGCTGAGGTAATCCATGATAACTAAACAAAATATGGTCGTAAGAAGGTATATCAAACTTCCTTGCATTGTCTGCGAAAATTTGAATCATGGGTTCATAATCGCAATAGGAATTTATAAAAGTTACGCCGGGAATAGATTGTTCTTTTCTTAAAATTCGCATGACCTCATCGTGAACCGAGCCCGTGGTGGCTGATGCATATTGAGGAAAAAGAGGAAGAACATATAAATGAGTTATATTTTGCTTTTTTAATCTTTTCCAGGCATCTGAAATAGATGGATTTTGATACCTCATTGCCAATTCAACATGCCAGGAATCATCTAAAATTTCTTTTAACCCATCAGCAACTTTAATACCATAAGCCTTTAACGGAGAACCTGTTGGAGTCCAAAGCTGCTTATATAATTTGGCAGATGAACCTGATCTCAAAGGAGCGATGATTCCTTGAACCAATGCCTGTCTGGCTAACCAGGGATAATCAATAACTCTGGCATCAGTTAAAAATTCACGCAAATACCTATATACATCCCACCTCGTGGGTGAATCAGGCGTACCAAGATTTACAAGCAATAATCCTTTTTTCGGCGAATTAGCCATATTTTTTTTTATTTAATGACAAAATTACCTCTTTAACCCGAAAAAGTGTCAATGTGTTTAAATGAATTGGAAAACATATAACTTTGCTGAAAATAAAAGTGAAATGAAAAAACCCTTAATACTGGTAACAAATGACGACGGCATCAGCGCCCCAGGAATAAAAGCACTCATTGAAGTGGCTATGAAATTAGGTGAAGTTGTTGTAGTTGCACCCGATTCACCCCAATCGGGACAGGGTCATGCCATCACATTGGAACAACCATTAAGATTGCATCCTGTAAATATGTATCCCGGTATTGAAGCCTGGGAATGTTCAGGAACTCCGGTAGATTGTGTTAAACTGGCAAAAAATATTTTACTAAAAGACAGAGAAGTATCCCTTTGCGTTTCCGGCATCAATCATGGATCCAACGCGGCTATTAATATTCTCTATTCCGGCACCCTTTCCGCAGCGATGGAAGCGTCTTTGGAAAAAATTCCGTCCATAGGTTTTTCTCTGCTCGATTTTAATTGGGATGCCGATTTTGAACCATGTAAAGAGTGGGTTTCATATATAATGGAATTTGTTCTGACCCAGGGAATCCCCATGGGAAATTTATTAAACGTAAATATTCCCGCTAAAAAAGATTTCCCTATTCAAGGGTTGAAAGTTTGTAAACAAGCTAATTCCCGATGGGTAGAAGAATATGTAACAGGTATTGACCCAAGAGGACAAAAATATTATTGGTTGACCGGGAAATTTGTAAATGAAGACGAAAATGAAGACACCGATATTAAAGCTTTGCAGGCTGGCTATATATCTGTTGTGCCTTCTCATCACGATTTAACCAATTATAAATCCCTTCCCTCTCTAAAAGTACTGGAAAAATAATGAACCGATTAAAAGAAAATCAAAAAACCGAACTGGCTAAAGGTGTTCTTGCTGGTTTAATCGTTCCCTTTGTTAGTTATGCCGTTTTATTATTGTTAAATGAAAAAATTTCGGCACTCGTTTTTAAGGAAGTAATGAAAGAAGACTTAATTCTGGATAATAAAACAGTAGCTATTTTAGCCATTTGCTTCAATTTGTTACCCTTCCATTTGTTAGATAAAAAGAAACAAACCAGAGCTATGAGGGGCGTTCTCATTTCAACTTTTTTATTGGCCATGCTATGGCTATTCTTGTTTGGTAAAGAAGCGATAACCCTTTCATGAAAATATATATTATCGCAGGAGAAGCGTCTGGCGATTTACACGGAAGTAACCTTATTACAGCCTTAAAGCAAGATGACCCTGACATTGAACTGCGTGCATGGGGCGGAAGTAAAATGGAAAAAGCGGGTGCCAATGTAGTAAAATACTATCATGACTTAGCTTTCATGGGCTTTGTGGAAGTCTTGAAAAATTTAATCCCTATTCTTAAAAATTTTAAGTTTGCTAAAAAAGATATTCTTTCTTTTCAACCAGACTATTTAATCCTAATAGATTACCCTGGATTTAATCTTAGAATGGCACGATGGGCTCATAAAAATAAAATACCCGTCATATATTACATTCTCCCACAGATTTGGGCCTGGAATGAGCGACGAATTAAATATATAGAAAAATATACACAGACCAGATTAGCTATTTTACCTTTTGAAAAATCCTACTATCAAAATAAAAATCTTTTTGTTCATTATGTTGGTCACCCATTGGTAGAACATATAGAAAATTATAAGAACGTAAACGCTGAAGTATTAACAAGCAACCATAATACCTCTGAACTAAAAACCATCATAGCCTTATTACCAGGTAGCAGAATACAGGAAATTAAAAAACATGTTCCCCTGCTTATCCCATTGGTTCAAAAAAATCCGATACTACATTTTGAACTGGCGCTTGCTCCGGGGTTACCTGACGAAATGAGACAGTATCTCCTTCATGCTTTTCCCAAAAATTTTTCTATCACCGATAATACCTATCATCTGCTAAGCAAGGCAAAATGTGCCGTAGTATGTTCAGGAACAGCCACCTTAGAAACAGCGCTTTTTAATGTTCCACAAATCGTCTTTTACCGTACGAACCTAGTTAATTATCTCATTGCCAAAGTCTTGATTAAGGTAAAATATATATCACTGGTAAATTTAATTCTTCAAAAACCTTTAGTCGCGGAAATAATTTATCCTATAAAGCAAGGTAAAAAACTAGAGGAAACATTTAAAGATTTACTGAAGATAGAGCATCAAATACCCCTTTGTCAAGGATATGATGAAATACTTACGCATTTGGGTAACAAAAAGGCTTCAAAAGAATGTAGTGAAATTATTTTTAATGTATAAAACATTTAAATTCAATTAAATAAACAAATTAATTACAATTTACACATATAATTTTATTATATATATTTTCTTTATGTGCTAATCTAAAGTTATATTTGAGGCGGCGGGAAAATCGCGCTCAATTACATATTAATTTAACATATATGTTAAATTAATAATACATACTCCCAATCCTCTAAAATAATTAGAGGCACAAAAAACTTCACCACTTAAATCTACACCAGATGCAGCGTTCTAATGAAACGAAGGCAAAAGCCTTTCGTATTGAATTCTTTTTGCTTTTTTTATTCTTCCTTATTGGCGGAGCGGGATTTTTTTTAAGTCTTACCTCTCTTGATGACAGCCAGCCTACTGTAAATGAAATAGCAGCCTTTCCTTTAGAAAAGGAGCCTTATTTATCAAGACAAGAAGAAATACAGGCTAATGAATGGATAACTTTCGACATCAATGATTACCTGCTAACTTCAGATACGGAGATTATTACTTCCACAAAGGCGAAGATCAAAATGTATAATGACAGAATGATTGGCATATTATTTAGCGAGGGCGGTAATTATGAGATTATATTCCGAAGTAAAGCAGATAAAAAAATAATCTTCAGGGAACTCATATCATTTTGATCACAGAACTACAAAAAAGAGGCTGTCTAAAAATCCCAGATGCATTAAATTGTATTTTAGGAGAAATAGGCGCTTTGATGTAGCATTTCCTGTAAATAACTTTTGAATCAGGATTTTTCAGGATTTAGAGGATTACAGAGATCCTCTTTGTTACAAGCGAAATGGTCATTTGTCGAGGATTACATTATATAACGCTTTCTCCGATGTGTAACACATTGACGAAAAGCCTGAAAATGAAAGCACCAGTTAATATTTATCTTCCGAATCAAACCAATGACGTACGCTGATTACCGTGAAATCCTATCATCATTAAAATCCGTGATTCAAAAACAGGTGTTAGTGGTAAATGTCACCTATAAAACCAATCGTGAAAAGATAAAATATATATTTGGCTTATTTTCCTAATATATGAAGAGGCAAAAAAAAAGAGATTGTCTTTTAGGACAACCTCTAATAAATTTATTCTGTACCGGAGGCGGGAATCGAACCCGCACAACATTACTGTTACTGGATTTTGAGTCCAGCGCGTCTACCAATTCCGCCACTCCGGCGAGCACGGATACCCTTGTACTTTAAGAGTGTGCAAATTTAGAAAAATTATCTTGAATTCTCAAATAATATTTTCTTTTAAAAAAATAAGTTTTTAGATGCCTTGCCTTTTCAATATCCAAAGGAAGTAAAGAAGCGCAATAATCTAACTCCGCTTTAAGCTCGCTTTCCCATTCTGTCAAATCATCTTGCAACGCCGAAAAAGAGGACGGATTATCATCTAAGTCGGAGATAGCCTCATTAAAAACCATCATTTTCATCAAAAACTCAGGCGGCATAGCTTCCTTATCGTCCTTTAACAAACCGTATTCACTTAAAATATACTGAATGCGGGCATCTACATCGCTGAGAACCTTAAATGCTTGATTATTAAACCCTGAAGACTCCAAAGCCTTCGCTTGTTCATCCTCAGAAGCCAATGTAAATTTATCAGGGTGGAATAATTTACTTTTCGACAAAAATCTCTGCTTCAACAACGAAGCATCGGGAAACAAGGACACCGGCAAATCAAACCAATCGAAATATAACATCAGGTTATTTATTGAAAAAATTCCTAAATATATCCAGACCATTAGCAAAAATGACCAAAGATAGAATCAGAATAAATCCAATCATAGTAGCTATCTCCATGAATTTATCTGAAGGCTTCCTTCTAGTTACCACCTCATAAAGTAAGAACATAACATGACCACCATCTAAAGCGGGAATAGGTAAAAGATTCATAAAGCCAAGGATTAAGCTGAGAACGGCTGTCATTTTCCAGAAACGTTCCCAAATCCAAACATCACCATACATTGAGGCAATAGAACCGAAACCACCGAGACTTTCAGACGCTTTAATTTTACCTTTAAACATCTGCCCAAAGGCTTTGAACTGGTCGCCAAGGAATTGGCTTCCCTGTGAAAATCCAGCAGGAATAGATGCTAAGAAACTATATTCGCGAACATCTGAGGTAAAGTAGTGATTGAAAGGATAAGTATAAGCGCCAATTTTTGCATCCTTTGTAGTAATAATTGGCAAAGAAAGGGTGTCCTTGTCTCTTAATACATTAATAACTACCTCCTTATTTGCATAAGGTTTAACCGCTTTCACAAAATCATAAAAATAAGGTGTTGGAGCATCATTCAAACCTATAATAATATCATCCTGTTTTAGACCAGCCTTTTCAGCAGGACTATTTTTAGTTACCTTACTAATTTCAAAAGGGAGTCTGGCGGAGAATAAGAAATTACTTTTATTTTCATACCTGGAGAGGATATCCACCCATTTTTCATCTATTGGAATTTGGGTTACTTTTCCATTTCTCAACACCTCGATCGATTGAGCATTATCTATAATAATACCTCGGATAACCAATCTATCATTAAACTCAGTAAAAGGTTTATCACCAATTTTGAGAATCTGATCTCCATCTAAAAGGCCCATATCTCTACCCAGTGAATCGACTGAAATACCGTCTTTCACTTGAGCGGCAGGAATAAAAGATTCACCCCAAACAAATAACGTCATACTAAATAAAAGGAAACCGAGAATAAAATTAACGGTTACCCCTCCAAGCATAATGATAAGTCTCTGCCAGGCGGGTTTGGAACGAAACTCCCAAGGTTGAGGCTCCTGAGCCATTTGAGCGGCGTCAAAACTCTCGTCAATCATCCCCGAAATTTTGACGTAACCACCTAAGGGAAGCCAACCAATGCCGTACTCTGTATCACCCTTTTTGAATTTTATCAAAGAAAACCAAGGGTCAAAAAACAAATAAAATTTTTCTACTCTGGTTTTAAAAAACCGGGCTGGAATAAAATGTCCTAATTCATGCAATACGATGAGAATAGATAAACTCAACATCAATTGACCTGCCATACTAAGAATGCTCATCCGTTTATTGGGTTAGCGTGATTAAAAATAAAGATGCAAAAATAACAACTTATTTTGCTTTAAAGTTCCAAAATACAAAGACCATGAAACTTTAAACTCTTTTTTGCATTTTTACAGAAACGATTAA
>Ga0208787_1000347_pt1 | contig 22610 bp, 16 predicted proteins | sample Wag4_2014_7_11_FD_187362 | JGI IMG/M metagenome (GOLD analysis project Ga0208787, IMG submission 187362) | Fresh water microbial communities from Ohio, USA - Utica-2 Time Series HT 2014_7_11 (SPAdes) (version 2) | ecosystem: Environmental > Aquatic > Freshwater > Water tank | place: USA: Ohio...
CTTGTATGATTTTACAATCCGATAATAACACTATCAGTTTTGCTGGAACAAATAATAGGTACAATTACACTTCAACATCTGGAATTTATGCCATTGCAACTGCTATGTGTTATGCAAGTGGTTCAGTTTTATTAACCGGCGATTTACAATAAAGTATGAAAAAATTTGTCATCATCATATTATTAGTTTTTTGTCATCTTAAAATAGATGCTCAAATTACGATGCCTGATTTTCAAGCCATGCAGTATGTGAATAGCAATTTTGGGAATGCTTTAAATTTTGATGGGACCAATGCTTATGGATTAGGCAAAGCTTATGTAACTGATTCTTTATTGGATTTCACAATGGAATTTTGGATAAAAAATACAGGAACAGATGGTGCAAATGATCGTATTTATAGTTCTTATGGTAACAATGCTTTACAGATTGGCAAAAGCGCAACGCATTTAAAATTATTAGCTACTGACTTAGGTGGCCCATCTTGGGAAACAGTTTGCAATTTAGAATTAAATGTTTGGGTTCATATTGCAATTATCAGAAGTGAAACATCTTTAAAAATTTATAAAAATGCAACCTTGGTTCAAACTTATACTGTAGATGGAACATCTATTTTACCTAGTTTTTTTAGGTTAGGATCTAATATAGAAGGTATAGGTGAAAACGGCAATTTTTCAATTGATGAATTTAGAATTTGGAAAATTGCATTAGCTACGACTCCTACCAATTTTATTCAAAAATATATGTATTCAACAATCAATCCAAATTCAACAGCTGACGCAAATCCAAGTACAAAATTAGTCTTGTATTATCGATTTGATCAAGGCACTGTTGGTGCAAGTAATGCAAGTGAATTAGGATTATATAATTCAGCAATTAGTAATTAATGATATGAAAAAAACAATTTATTTAATTATCCTTCTGTTTATTACTAGTACTTCTTTTGCTAATAATTTAGTATTAGGAAACCCAAGCTACAATAGCACCAATAACACACTTACTTTTACTATCAAATGGGATAATAGTTGGAGAGTGAACGGGGCATCAGGTCCTAATAACTATGATGCAGTTTGGGTGTTTGTAAAAAGACAACCTTGTGCAGCCAATGGTATTTGGTCTCATGCTTTATTAAGTTCGACTTCGGGTGATCACTCAATTACGACTAGTTATGGTTTAGTTGTTGATGCAGTAACAGATGGAATGGGTGTATTTGTTCATAGATCAGCATCTGCAAGTAATCAAATTGGATCCTTTCCAAATACAAGTAGTGTAACAATAAAATTATCGGGCACTTACAATCCTGAATTGGTTGGCTCAACTTCTAATTCAGATAATTTTAAAGTCATTGGAATTGAAATGGTATATGTGCCAGAAGGTAGTTTTTATATTGGTGACGGAAGAAGTTCCAATTCAAGTAATTTTTCTGCAGGCAACACCAATGGGAATGTACTAATTACTAGTGCAAAACAATCAACGGGATTAGGTGCATATAGTAATTATGTAAGTAATCCGCAATATGGATGTTTTATTCCATTGCCAAGTACCTATCCACTTGGCTACAATGGATTTTATTGTATGAAATATGAAATCAATCAGCAACAAATTGTTGACTATTTAAATACATTAAACTATGATCAACAAGCTGCGCGATTAGCAGTATGGGGCGCTAGATATCCAAATGTTGTAAATACTTATTTTACCTATGCAAATAATTACAGACAAATGATTAAAGTGACAGCTGCAGGTACAAATAATACGGTACCAGCTGTTTTTGGTTTTGATAATGTGTGGAATGCTTATTTAGCTGCAGGTTATTTAAATTGGCAGGATTTAACTTCCTATTTAGATTGGTCAGGATTAAGACCAATGACTGAATTTGAATATGAAAAAGCGTGCAGAGGCACTTTAAATGCAGTTGCATATGAATTTCCTTGGGGTACAACAACCATGAATACAAGTAGTGGAGGTATGACTAATGCAAATACTGTAAATGAAACGATGAACATGATAATGGAAGGACTAGTTCATTTTAACTGGGATGGGGGACCTATGCGTTCTGGATTTGCAGCTACATCAAAATCTAACCGATTACAAGCAGCTGCAACTTTTTATGGTATTATGGAAATGGCTGGAAATGTAGTCGAGCAATGTGTTGGTGGTGGAACTGGGTATAATTACTCCATTTTTACGAATGTCAATGGAGATGGTGCACTTACTGCAAGGGGCTTAGCTAATGTAACAGGATGGCCTACAGATGGAGGCACAACTTCTGGAACCATTTTAAAAGGAGGAGGTTTTTATACCAATGGAGGTCAAACAGCACAAATGATGGTTTCTGACAGACAATTTTTTGGTGGAGATAATAGAAATGCGAATAATACTAGAGATAGAAATATTGGAGGAAGAGGGGTTAGAAGTTATTAATTTTAAAAATATACTAAAATAGAAAAGGAATTGAATGATTGAAATTGATTCGAATAAGAAAAATTTACAAATGAAAAAAAATAAAATAAAAAATATGAAGCAGCTTTATTTATTTATGATAGCTAGTTTGCTTTTTATAACGCAAGCAATGGCTAACAACTTGGTCATTTCAGGAACACCAAGTTATTCATCAGCTAACCAAACCTTAACTTTTACAATGTCTTGGGACAACAGTTGGTGTATTAATGCAGGTCCAACCAATTGGGATGCTGTTTGGATTTTTGTAAAAAGACAAAACTGTTCTGGTACCAATAACTGGGTGCATCAGAAATTAAGCACTACGAGTGGAGATCATCTTGCAAAATTAGCTAGCAATAGTGCAACATCTACGGATGTTCAAGTAGATGCAGTTGCAGATGGTATGGGCGTTTTTGTTAGACGTATTGGAACCAATGTAGTGGGCAATGTGGCACAACAGGTCGTAACGATAAAACTAGCAGGAACCAATCCAACTATTACAACAAGTAATACAGATAATTTTGAAATTTTAGGTCTTGAAATGGTTTTTGTACCAGAAGGTCAGTTTTATGCGGGCGACGGTCGTTCTCCAAATAGTTATAATTTTTCTGCAGGTACTGCAACTCAACCTGTATTGATTAATTCTACAAAACAAACTAACGGAATAGGATCAGCACTGAACTATACAAGTTCAACTGCTTATGGATGCCCGGTTCCTTTGCCTGCCACTTTCCCATTAGGCTTTAATAGTTTTTATTGTATGAAGTATGAAGCAACTATTGGAATTTTCGCTGAATTTATCAATTCACTTTCTTACGACCAACAAACATCACATATGGTGGAAGTAGGTGGTGGTTCTAATTTACCCAATGTAAATGGAGCGTATTTTGATTGTGGAAACTGTTGGGCAATGTGGACAAAAGTTTCTACTCCGGGAACTTACAATACCGTTGCGGCTGTGTTTACTCCACAATTTCCATACCAAGTAGAAGGGAATTTATCTTGGAAAACTGCTGCAGCATTTTTAGATTGGTCAGGGTTGAGACCAATGACTGAGTTTGAATTCGAAAAAGCTTGTAGAGGTCCTATAACCAATGTTGCAAATGAATACCCTTGGGGGTCAACAACGATTAATATGGTGCAGGTTGGTTCAAATTATGGAGATGCAAATGCGAATAGTGGTATTGTAGAAGGCCCTTGTTTTTATGGAGGTTGGGATGGATCACCTCAAAGACCAGGTGCTTTTGCTAGATCTACCACGAATAGAACTCAATCAGGCGCAACTTATTATGGTATCATGGACATGGCCGGTAATGTGAGTGAACAATGTATTGGAGGATCAGGGTATGACTATTCTGGATTTACGACAATCAATGGGGATGGTGTTTTAAATGCAACTACTGGTTATGCAAATACAACAGGATGGCCAGTCAACGGAGGTACAAATTCTGGTACAACTACAAGAGGTGGTTGGATGAATAGTAACAATGTTATTTATCAACAAACCTCAGATAGGAGTTTTTATAATGGAGATGCAAGAAATGCTGGACGAAATAAATACATGGGCGCAAGAGGCGTACGTTCATTTTAATTTTTAAAAAAGATGTTTATTATGAAAAAATATATTTTAATCTTATTGTTATTGGTATGTTTCAATGAAACAGTTAAAGCAAACGCATTGGCTATTTCAACACCTCAATATAATCATGCCAATAAGACAATCACTTTCAATATTTCTTGGGAGAATAGTTGGAAATTATCTTCAGGTCCTAATAACTGGGATGGTGTATGGGTTTTTATAAAAAGGCAAGCATGTTCTAATACCAATATCTGGGCTTCTGCTTTGGTAAGTACAACATCTGCTGATCATGGCACTACTGTGGCATCTGGTAATAATTTATTATCGGTGGATGCGGTTAGTGATGGAATGGGTGTATTTATTAGAAGAACATTTTCAGGTTTAGGAAGTATAGGTACACATACAGTTACCTTAAAATTAGATGAATCGATGACCACTAGTCCTTCAATAACAACGGGCGCTTCAGATAATTTTAAAATATTTGGCATTGAAATGGTATATGTACCAGAAGGACAATTTTATGTCGGTGATGGAAGACAAAACAACACGCATAATTTTTCTAACGGAGCTAATGCTGGTACGCCACTTTTAATTACTGCACAAATGCAGACGGACGGCCTTGGCGCTGCTACTAATTATACATCTAATCCAATGTATGGTTGTCCTAACTATTTGCCTCCTACTTTTCCATTGGGCTACAATGGTTTTTGGTGTATGAAGTATGAAACGACTGTAGTGAGTTATGTAGATTTTTTAAATTGTTTAAGCTATGATCAACAAGCTATAAGATTAGCTAAGTGGAGTAATCGTTATCCTAATTCTGTAAATAGCAATTTTACAAATGGACAAAGTTGGCGAACTGCAGTTTTTACAAGTGCCGCAGGTACTTATAATACTATACCTGCTACTTTTAATTATAATACAACCTATGAAACATACAGTGTATTAGGTTATATGAGTTGGCTTGATTTAACGGCTTATTTGGATTGGGCAGGTTTAAGACCAATGACCGATTTTGAATACGAAAAAGTATGTAGAGGTCCATTGAATCCAATCCCAAATGAATATCCTTGGGGGAATACATCATTAACTCAAGCATCTGGTCAACCTACTAATTTTGGATCTTTTCAGGAAAGAGCCAACCAACAAGGTGAAGGTATCTGTCTGTATCAATGGAATGATGAAAACAGAGCTCCATATAGACCAGGAATTTTTGCAACTCAAATTACTACAAGATCACAAAGCGGATCAACATATTATGGTATAATGGAAATGGGTGGTAATGTTTCAGAGCAAGTTGTTGGAGGCGGAAGCGGATATGACTATTCCAATTTCACAACAGCAAATGGTGATGGCGCTTTAGGTGTAGATGGAAACGCAAATACACCAGGATGGCCTAGAGGCATTGGAGCCAATCAGGGAAATTATATTAAAGGAGGAGATTATACAGGTAATGGATCTTATCCAAATATCATTCAAGTTTCTGATAGGCAATATTATAATGGTAATACTATAAATAATGGACAAAATAATGGTACCGGTGGAAGAGGAGTAAGATCTTTCTAAAATAGGTATTCAATAACAAATAAGAAATCGGATTGTGAATTTAAAAAAGTATTTATTATTCTTATTTTTTACCATTTTTATAAATAATGTTTGGGCACAAACTAATTTTTATTTTGGTGGAACTTCAGGTGCAGGAACAGGCATGAGTGCTGTACTTACAGCAGCTGCATGTACACCCACCTATGACACGACGGTACTTTTTTATAGAGGCGGCAACTACGGAAGTTATGGCAATACCATTATCAGCGGGGCTGCTTGTCCAACAAGAATAGACACCACCATTTCATTTTATCGTGGAGGTAATTATGGAAGTTATGCTACTACATTTATCAGTGAAATTTCTTGCCCGACCTATTTAGATACGACAATTAGTTTTTATCGAGGGGGTAATTATGGAAGCTATAGTAATACGAATATCAATGGGTCCTTGTGTTTATACTCTTTAGATAGCTCCCTTTTAATTTTTAGAGGGGGTAATTATGGAAGTTATAGCAATACATTGATAAGTGCATCGACATGTCCATTGCCAGAACCAGTTAATATTTGGATGGGGGGTGAATCATCTAATAATGCGCCTGCAAATTTAAATAATACCACCTCCAACAATACTTCTGGACCTTTTATCTCAACCATTGCTGATACAACAATCATGAATGGGAATTGCGTGACCTTAACTACATCAGGTGTTGGCGCAACGTCCTATTCTTGGTCACCATCAAATGGATTGAGTGATCCAAATATTTCCAATCCTGTTGCCAATCCAACCACAACGACAACTTATACAGTTACTGGGTCTGGATCGAGCGAAGGCTGTAGAAGCCAAGCAACAGTGATTGTAAAAGTGAACACAGATAATGGAGCTACTTCTATTAGCTATCCATCACAAATAAGTACGGCAATTACTACAGTTCAAAATGTGACACTTACTGGTATAACAAATGGGGTATTCACAGCAAATTCTGCAAACTTAAAAATCAATTCTTCGAATGGGGCAATTACCCCAAATACAAGTTCGGTTGGTACCTATGTTGTAACTTACACTTATGGGATTTGTAATAATACATTGACTACAAATGTTATCATAACAGCGGATGCTAGTGATCATGGTGAAGTAGTGTATCCTAATTTTTATATGGGTGCAACTTCTGGTTTGCTTACGCCAAATGTAACCATAACCCAAGCTTCTTGTACTGTACCTATAGACTACACTTTAATATTTTATAGAGGAGGAACTACAGAATTAGTAGCACCTTCGAAAATATTGAATCAAGAAGCATGTACTGCTTTAATAGATTATACCACGGCGATTTACACTGGTGGAACAACTGGAGTAAATACACCAAAATCTATTTTACCTCAAAGTGCTTGTACCCCTTATGTCAATCCATCCAATACGATTTATATGGGAGGAACGACAGGCGCTAATGTACCAAGAGTAATTTTAAATAATAGTGCTTGTACAGTACCTGCAGGCACGAACTTTTATATTGGGGGATCTGGAACTGGTTATGGTAACGGAAGTTTAGCACCATCTACAAGTGCAAATAATGGAACAGCGGTTGCAACAAGATCAGACACAACTATTTGTCCAGGAACACCTATAATATTGACTTCAAGGGGTGCTACTAATTATACTTGGACACCAGCAACTGGCTTGGACAATTCTTTAAATCCTAGCCCAACTGCTACGCCTATCACGACCACAACATATACTGTTGTAGGTTCTGGCGCAGGTGTAGGTTGTATCAATACAGCAAAAGTGACCATTACTGTTTTAAAAGATACTTTAACGAATGTATCTTATGGTGCATACAATTTTGATGAAACAGATATGAGGGTAAAAAAAGTGAACTATATTATTGGACCTTTAACAGGTACGTTTACTTCTAGTCCAAGTGGTTTAGAATTCAATCCATCAAATGGTTCATTTACTCCAGGTTTAAGTACAAGTGGGGTGTATGCTATTAATTATAATTATACTAAAGGTGCTTGTAATTATACCTATGTGTCTAATATTAATATTACTACACTTCCTCCTTCTATTACCTATCCAGCTCCTTCTGTTTTTTATATCAATTATTCTGCGATCACTGCTACACCAACCAATTCAGGTGGAAGAGCGATTGCTTATGAAGCAATGGATGCATTACCAACAGGCCTTACAATCAATGCTTCTACTGGTGTGATTTCCGGAACACCAACTTCGCTTGTTGAAAACGCATCTGTTCGAATTCGTGCTTATAATTTAAATAAATTAGGCGGTATTAATTATAGTGATATTTATACAATGACTATTTCGGTAAGAAAGCCAATCATTAATTCTACGACTTCTTCAATTGCATCTATGAATACGATTTATGGTGTGGCATCAACTGAAAGCACATTTAATATTTCAGGTCAATACATTATACAAAATATTATAGTAACACCTCCAACTGGATTTGAAATTTCAAGAACAACAGGTATAGGTTTTGGTAATACTGTTTCAATAACACAATCTGGCGGAAATATAACTTCTACCACTATTTATTTAAGAATTAAAAATAATGCGGCTGTAGGAAATTTAACAGGTACTGTTTTATTACGAAGTCAAGCAGCAGATGATTTTAATATTGCATTAGCTACAAGCTATGTTGCTCCAGCGCCTTTAACTATTTCAGGCAAATATTTCCAGAAATTTTATGGTTCTAAAATAACATTAGGTGCAGGTAATTCTAATTTTATAGCAACTGGTTTAATGAATAGTGAAACAATTGGTTCAGTTACAATCACTCCTGCTGGAGGTACAGCTGCGAATGATGTCCCTGGATTATACGCCATCACACCTTCTGCTGCTATTGGCGGGACTTTCTCTACTGCGAATTATAATATTACTTATACGGCTGGACAATTTGAAGTATTATATAGCTTGTATGGTTTTACAATGTCTGGAAATGCATCCAACTGGGTACAGGGTAAAGTGCCGATTCCTAAAATTAGTGGCGGTGTAATTTCATTGGTGACTAATAGTTCTGCTAGATATACTGCGACCATCCCAACTAGTTTTTCTAATATCATACAAAGAGGAGTTTGTTGGAGTACAACTATCAATCCAACCATTGGGAATACTAAAATTATTGATGGCGCAACGACGACAGGAAATCTAACAGCCAATCTAACTGGTTTAACAGATGCTACAGTGTATTATATTAGAACCTTTATTACCATTGGAACCTATACTTATTATGGGCCTAATGTGAAATTTGTGACTGCTATTGGAAATGATGGATCAACTGTTGCTAAAGCAGCGGTGTCTGGTGTGCAATTGCATGCCGATTTCCCAAGTCTACCTTCTGGCTGGTATTATATTAAATCACCTAATATGCCAAATGCATTAGAAATGTATGTGGATATGACAGAAGATGGTGGTGGATATGATTTTTATATTATTAAAGACGGTACGTCTGTGTCAACTGTGACTGAAACCAATGGAGGTACTTCCTTAGGATTAGATTTAGTGATGCCAAGGAGCACGGGTCACTGGAAAGCGATGTCCAATGCAGTATTAGCAGCGATTGCAAGAGGTGCTAGTAAAGTGGGATCAGGCACCTATGCAAGTTTCTTTCAAACCACCTATGGGGTATATAGAAATACGAATGCAGGAAATGGAGGGAATAGTTATACAAATAAAGTAATGAGAAGTGCTTCTTATGGCGGAACAACCAATGCGGCCGACTGGAGAGTAAAGGATGGAGGTAGATGGTGGTTAAGAGATGGTACTCATTCCGAACCAAATGGAGACTACACGAGTAATGGTTTATTGGGATTGCAAGCAGGTGGCTATGTCTTTCCTAATCCTTATGATAATTCAAATATTGGATTTAATGACGGAGGCGCTTACTCAACAGGGGCTTACTATTTAGTTTCTACGAATACGAAACAATAAATTCGATTGAATGATTGGTGCATTAATTTAAGCTACTTCGCAATCACATAAGTTAGCCAGCTTAATACATAAGCCAGGCCTGTCATCATAACAAATTGAATGGTTGGCCATTTCCAAGTGCCTGTTTCTCTTTTCACAATAGCGAGGGTGCTCATACATTGCATCGCGAGTACATAAAAAACCATTAATGAAAGTGCAGTGGCTAAACTATAAACGGGTTTGCCATCTGGCCAAACTGATGCACGTAATTTTTCTCTTAAACTACTATTGTTATCTTCCTCTACACTATATAAAGTAGCCATCGTGCCTACAAACACTTCTCTTGCTGCAAAAGAAGTAATAAGCGCAATACCAATCTTCCAATCATATCCTAAAGGCTTAATAACTGGTTCTATTTTTTTACCTAATATACCAGCATAAGAATTGGCTAGTTTATCGGTATGGTATTGTTTTTCTAATTGTGCTTGTTGTGCTGGATTGCTTTTTACAGCCATGGTATATTGTGTATTGAGCTGATCCATTTTTTCACTTGGCCCATAAGAACTCAAGAACCACAATAACAAGCTAATCATGATGATCACTTTACCTGCGTCCACCACAAATATTTTTGCTTTTTGTATCATGGTCATCCCTACATTACCCCAACGTGGTACACGGTAGACAGGAAGTTCTAAAATAAAATAACTTTTCTCTTTGATCTTGATAAAAAACTTAAGGATAAAGCTTGCTAAAAGTGCCATTACAATACCCAATAAATAAAGAGCCATCATCACCAATCCTTGCAAACTTAAAAAACCAAAATACATTTTTTCATCTATCACTAAAGAAATTAAAATAGTGTATACAGGTAGCCTTGCACTACAACTCATAAATGGTGTAACCAATATGGTAAGTAAACGTTCTTTTTTATTTTCAATATTTCTGGCACTCATAATGGCTGGCACAGCACAAGCAAAACCACTAATCATAGGCATCACACTCTTACCATTCAAGCCTACTTTGCGCATAAGTTTATCACTCAAGAAACTGATCCTAGCCATATAGCCAGTGTCTTCAAGCAAAGTGATGAGTCCAAATAAGATCATGATCTGCGGTACAAAAATCACAATGCCACCAATGCCCGCTACAAAACCATTGACCAATAAGTCCTGCCACCAAGCTTCTGGCAATACTTGATTTAAATAAGTTGTGATATTGGTAAAAATCCATTCGATGCCATCCATTGGGAAGGATGCCATCCAGAATACAGACTGAAACAATAAAAATAAAACACTTAATAAAATAATATATCCTCCTACACGGTGTAATAAAATATTGTCTAAACGGTCTGTTCTTTTTTTCTTGGCAGTTGGGTCAGGTTCGGTCACCCACTTTTTCATCAGCTCTTGAATACGTTGGTAACGTTGTAAGATTTCTTGCGCCTGTGTTTTAGTATGGTTAAAATCGGTTGCAAGTTCAATCTGCTCAATGTTTTCTTGCATTTCTTGGTCCAAAGGAAATGTCTCATGATGCATTAGATAATGCAAAGCAGCATAATCACTATGTGTTGGATAAGTTTTTTTAAATGCATCAATCGCAGCAGGAGCAAGGTTTTTATTGTCAATGAAGCTTTCTTGATTTCTTGAACGAGGTGTTTCAATTATTTGTCCTAGTACTTTTTTTAATTCTCCTAAGCCTTTATTTTTTCTTGCATCTACTGCCACTACTGGGATACCTAAATCCGATTGCAGTCCAGCGATATCAATTTTAATACCTTTTTTTTGTGCAAGGTCATTCATAGTAAGCGCCAGGACTACAGGAATTTTTAAATCAATGATTTGACTACAGAAAAGTAAATTTCTTTTTAAATTACTTGCATCTGCAATTAATAAGATCACATCTGTTTTTACATCTTCATCCACTCCCATCAACACTCGGTAAGCCACCCATTCATCTTCTCTTTTTGGATAAAAACTGTACGTCCCTGGTAAGTCAATTAAGGTACTTTCATGTACACCAATTTTCAGATCCCCCGTTTTCTTATCAACGGTTACGCCAGGGAAATTGCTTACTTTTTGTTGCAACCCCGTTAAGGCATTAAAAAGCGAACTTTTTCCACTGTTGGGGTTACCCACTAAGGCGATATGTATACCTGCTTTCACGATTGGTCGCAAAGCTAGCCATTAAGCATAGCTACTACTTACGAAATTAGAAATTGAAACCTTTTAAAATCTATGACTTTTAGCAGTTTTTGATCTAATAGGCGATAAAACTAGTCTCCATTGCTTAATTTTGAAGTTCAAACAAGATCTATGCGTCCAATTACCACCTTCTTCTTACTATTTGTATCCTTCTTTGCCCTTGCTCAAAAGCAAAACAAGGGAGATCGTCAGCTGATAAAAAACTTAAAATTACACGTTCAATATTTAGCGAGCGATGTGCTTGAAGGGCGTCGCGCAGGCAGTGAAGGAGAACAAAAGGCTGTTGATTATATCATTGCTCAATATGAAAGTGCTGGATTACAACCTATGGGGGTTCAAGGATATCTACAAGCTTTCCCTATCAATGAAGGAAAAAAATGGAGTGAAAATGCATTTTTAAAAGTGAACCAACAATCGATGAACTTTGGTACTGATTTTTTTACCGTGTCTACTGGATTGAACGGACAATTTACTACAAAGTCAACCTTGGCATTAGAAGAAGCTGGTCAGGTTTGGTTTAAAGACTTGCAGGAAGTTTTAGAAGAACAACAAAGCAATCCACATTTTGATGTACAAGATTGGATCAAAACAACTACTAATAACATGAAAGAAAAAAATGCAAAAGCATTGTTCCTTTATAATAGTGGTAGTTTGGTAGATAATATTCAATTTAACAAATTTGATACAAGTGCTGCGCTAGCTATACCAGTGGTATACATTACTAAAGATGGGTTTAAAAAATATTTTAATGATGCATTGGGTACATTTGATATTGATGCTAATTTGGTTGTAGCAGCTCAAATGAGAACTGGGAAAAATGTGGTAGCGTATATTGATAATAAAGCAGCAAATACCGTTGTGTTGGGCGCGCATGTAGACCACTTGGGTTATAATCAAGACAAAAATGCCTTGGATATTAACAATGATATCCGCAATGGTGCCGACGACAATGCCAGTGGTACTGCGGCATTGATCGAATTGGCTAAGTTTTTAAAGAAGGCTTCCAATAGAAACGACGGCGCTTTTAGTAAAAACAATTATTTGATCATTCATTTTTCTGCCGAAGAACTTGGATTGATTGGAAGTAAATATTGGTTAGACAATCCAACCATACAAACCAGCTTTAACTATATGGTGAATATGGATATGGTGGGTAGGTATGACGCAACAAAAAAAATGAGTCTAGGTGGCTATGGTACTTCTAGCAAGTGGTCCGAAATTATTTCTAAAACACCAACTACTATATTGTACACTATTGACAGTGCTGGAACTGGTCCAAGTGATCATGCTAGTTTTTACAGAAAAGACATGCCTGTATTATTTATGTTCACAGGTAGCCATGCTGATTATCATAAAGCAACAGATGATTGGGATAAAATTAATTATCTAGGTCAAAAAGACATCCTACGTTTTGTGCAAAATATTATTCAAATAACGAATGCCTACGGTAAGCTAGATTTCTTAAAAACACGCGAAGCTGCAATGGGCCGTAGCACCAAGTTTACAGTGAGTTTAGGGGTCATGCCTGATTATGCGTATACGGGCACTGGGCTTAGGATTGAGGGCGCTTCTGCCGGAAAATTAGGCGAAAAATTAGGGCTTAAGGCAGGCGATATCTTATTGCAAATGGGCGACTATAAGTTCATTGATGTAATGAGTTATATGACCACTTTATCTAAGTTTAAAAAAGGGGATAGTACTTTTTTAATTTATAAAAGAGGAACGGAAGAAGTTAGAGTAGATATTGTATTTTAAATCTATAAAACCTACATTTATTAAACTGATATATTTATTCTTGTGAGTGCAAAAATTATTTTAAACCAGGACGAAATTAATGAACAAGATTTTGAGGGCTCTCGAATCTTGGGCATCACTGCGCCTATTAAAAATTATCAGTTTTGTATTTTACTGAATCAGTATATGGGTTTTGAATTTAGGTTCAATCCCAACCATGAAATTGCATTGAAAAGAAAAAATAGAACCTATTATTTTTCAATGTACGAAGGTTATGAACCCAATACCACCATTGGTCATTTTGTATACCACAATCAATTTGATGGCGAGTATTTATTACCCGAATTAAAACACATGGACTTCATCTGGTGGATCCGTGGAGAATGGATTGAAGATGAAAAAGTCAAAGATATTTTATACACTATAAGAAATATCAAAGGGGTACAATTGGTTGCAGAACTCACGCCAGAACAAATCAAAAACAAAGGACATTTGATTTTTGAATAGTCATTTCTAAACGTTTACTTGTATTCTTTTTTCTGCTGCTTCAGTGCAAACGCCTATTGGGTCTGTGTTTTCGATCCCTGCTTCTTTTAAAATAGATTGAACTTCTTCCAAAGCTTCTGGCGAAACTGCAATTAGTAATCCACCATTGGTTTGTGGATCTGGTAAAATTTGAAATGCTTCCATCACATTCACACCAGCACCAAAAGCCACTTGTTGATTGTATGCGTTCCAATTTCTATAAGTGGCATCAGGGATTGCTTTTTGAGCGATGTATTTTTTTGCAGCATCTAAAATAGGTAATTGATTGTAATGAATTGTCGCACCTAATCCACTGCCTTCCATCATCTCAATTAAATGACCTAAAATACCAAAGCCTGTCACGTCGGTCATTGCATGCACTCCTTTTATTTTTCCAAGTTGTGCGCCGACTTTATTTAAAGTTGTTAATTGCTTCACTAATAATTCAAGGTCTGTTGGTTCAATCAATTCCTTTTTTTGTGCAGTTGCTAAAATGCCCACACCCAAAGGTTTTGTTAACAATAAAATATCTCCCGCTTTTGCGCTGTTATTTCTTTTTAAATTTTCGATGGCCACCATACCATTTACTACTAATCCAAAAATGGGGTCTTTACTATCTATACTATGTCCACCAGCCATGACAATGCCTGCTTCTGCGCAAACAGCCCTTGCGCCAGCCATGACTTCTTTTGCTGCTGAAACAGGAATAGTATCTATTGGCCAGCCCAATACTGCTAATGCAAATAGGGGATTACCGCCCATTGCATACACATCACTAATGGCATTGGCAGCTGCAATTTGACCAAACTGAAAAGGATCGTCTACAATCGGCAGAAAAAAATCTGTGGTACTAATCAATGCATTTTGTTCATCTATCTGATACACTGCAGCATCATCTTTGGTGTCATTACCTACCAATAATTTTGGTGTACTGATGCCCACACTATGTTGTGCCAATATCTCCGAAAGTACTGAAGGGGCTATCTTACAGCCACATCCAGCACCTTTAGAATATTGTGTTAATGCTATTTTTGTATTTTGTTCTGTAGCTGTGCTCATTGTTGAATTTATAATTGATCTAACTCGAAGATATATTGTTCTAAAACTTTTAAGGTCGCTTCTTCGCCAAATTGCATCCAATCTTGAATTGCCATATTCAATGCATCACTTAAATGTTGTTGCATCTTTTTTAAATCCCAACTTTTATTGGTTATCTCTTGCAAAGAAATAGGATTTGAGGATACACTATTCACTGCTGCCGTTGAAAAAGAACTTTGGTTGATATTCATGCCAATGCCTATCACCGTCCAGGTCCAGTCCTGACCCCTTACCAGGTTTTCTATAAGGATACCCCCTGCCTTTCTGTCACGAAAGTAGATATCGTTTGGCTTTTTGATTTTAGTTTCTGACCCTGCAAATGCTGCAAAAAAGGCCCTGGCTCCAAGTGCAATGGCTGCCGAAAACCCAATTTGGTCTATTGGTTTCCAGTTTTTGAGCGCATCCAGTGTCTTTAATTCCAAAATATAGCTACAAAGTAAGTTTTGCCCCTTTGAACTCTCCCAAGTACGTCCATGTTGCCCTTTACCATTTGTTTGAAAATCAGCTGTATAACAACTGCCAGACTTGGCCAACCCCTCCTTGATTTGTGCCATGGCATAGATATTGGTACTATCTATTGTAGTCAGTTCTATAAGCGGCGAGCCTAATAGGATATTTGGTGTGGCAGGTGACAAAGAATTGCTATTTTTGTAAAGTTAGTTTAGAAACAGGATTTAACACATTAAAAATAAGCGCATTGGAACATCTTTCTTCTTTAAATGACCGTAAAAAAAATACGGTTACTAGGCTCACTCGTAGCTCTAAAATTTTCAAAACCATTATACAGGCTATTTTGGATAAAAAAGGTGAAAATGTAATTAGCCTTGACCTTAAAAAAGTTCACGAGGCTGCAGCAGATTTTTTCATTATTTGTGAAGCAAGTAATACGACACAGTTAAAAGCCATTGCCGATTACATCGACTATGAAGTAAAGCATAAATGTGACGATCTTCCATATAAAACTGAGGGAAAGCAAGGTGGGCAGTGGTTGCTTATTGATTATATCAATGTAGTGGTTCATGTGATGCACCCAGAAGCACGTGGTTTTTATAAATTGGAAGAATTATGGAGTGATGCGGATATGAAAACACACGAAGATTAATTGAACCCAGGTCAACAAATTTCATTTCTACTTGTTTATATAAAAAAGCAGCAACAGCAAAAAATACTATGTCAGATTCAAAAAATAATAAAAAGAAAAATTCGCCTTTGGGAGAGGGGCCAAAAATGCCCAAGTTCAATATCTATTGGATATATGGACTGATTGCATTGTCACTTTTCTCGGCTCGATTTTTTCAAATGACACCCGAATTGACCACCACTACTGAACAAGAATTCAAACAAGTGATGTTGATGCGAGGTGACGTGGAGCGTATTGACCTTGTTCAAAACAAAGAAATCGTTCGTGTTTACATTAAGGTAGATAGTATTCATAAGGACTACTACGTTCAAAAGTTCAAGAAGAAATTAGATAAAGCAAAAGTAAAAGGGGTGCCATTATTTGAATTTAGTGTAACGGATTGGAATAGTTTTAACGAGCGTTTACAAAAGTTCTATGAGCAAAAAGGCATTCAAGAAGTGCCACAGAATACAATTAAAGAAGGAGAATGGTTTGGTCCAATTGCCAATACAATTTTCACCATGTTAATCATAGTAGTGATTTGGATGGTGATGATGCGCAAGATGGGTGGTGGCGGAGGAAGTGGCGGTGGCCCAGGTGGCATCTTTAATGTAGGCAAATCAAAAGCAACCTTATTTGAAAAAGGCGGTACAAAAGTGAATATTACTTTTGCAGATGTTGCTGGATTAGAAGAAGCAAAAGAAGAAGTGATGGAGATTGTGGACTTCTTAAAACAACCAAAAAAATATACAGCCCTTGGAGGTAAAATTCCAAAAGGTGCATTGTTAATAGGCCCTCCAGGTACAGGTAAAACATTATTAGCGAAAGCCATGGCTGGAGAAGCACAAGTACCTTTCTTTAGTTTAAGTGGTTCCGACTTTGTAGAGATGTTTGTAGGTGTGGGAGCAAGTCGTGTGCGTGATTTATTCAAACAAGCAAGAGAGAAAGCACCATGTATTATTTTCATTGACGAGATTGATGCGATTGGTCGTGCACGTGGTAAGAACGCCATGATGAGCAATGACGAACGTGAAAATACATTGAATCAATTATTAGTAGAGATGGATGGATTTGGTGGAGACACTGGTATCATTATCCTAGCTGCTACCAATCGCCCAGATGTATTGGATTCTGCATTATTAAGACCAGGACGTTTTGATCGTCAGATTTCAATTGACCGTCCAGATGTAAAAGGGCGTGAAGAAATATTTAAAGTACACTTAGGTCCAATCAAAGTATCTGAAAGTTTAGACGTGCATAAATTAGCCGAACAAACCCCAGGATTTGCTGGTGCGGATATTGCGAATGTATGTAATGAAGCTGCCTTGATCGCTGCACGTAAAGGAAAGACTGGCGTAGAGATGAAGGACTTCCAAGATGCGATTGATAGAGTCATAGGTGGATTAGAAAAGAAGAATAAAATCATTTCTAAAGAAGAGAAAGAAGTGATTGCCTACCACGAAGCAGGTCATGCAATTTGCGGTTGGTTCTTAGAACACGCTTATCCTTTATTAAAAGTAACGATTGTGCCAAGAGGTACAGCTGCATTGGGTTATGCGCAATACACTCCAAAGGAGCAATACTTATATACCATTGAGCAATTAACCGATCAAATGTGTATGACTTTAGGTGGACGTGCTGCTGAACAAATTTTCTTTGGTCGTATTTCAACAGGTGCTTCTAATGATTTACAACAAATCACTAAGATGGCCTATTCCATGGTGACGACGTATGGCATGAACGAAAAAATTGGTAATGTAAGTTTCTACGATTCATCACAAGAAAATACTTTCCAAAAACCATTCAGCGAAGAGACTGGAAAAATCATTGATGAAGAAGTACGTAAGATGATTGATGCGGCATACCATAGAACTTTAGATTTATTACAATCTAAAAAAGAAGAAGTAGAGAAAGTAGCTCAAGCATTATTAACCAGAGAGGTATTACATAAGTCTGATGTAGAGGAATTGATTGGAGATCGTCCATTTGAGGAAAAGAAAATCCTCGAGGAAACAACTGTCACTGCAGATGCAGACAATCAGTTTGCACCAAATGAAACAACTGTTGTAACTCCTGCAGATCAATCTGATGATGTGATTGAAAATGCAAATGCAACCATTCATGCAGCAGATGCAACTGATAATCACGAATAAGTTGTAAATGGAATCGCAAGGCGCAAAGCAAAAAATATTACAAAAGATAAAACAGGCATTGAAAGATCCAGTGCCTGTTCCTTTTCCAGATCAAGTAGCGGATACACCCTTTTTTATCCCAACTGAAAAAGAAATGGCGATTGAATTTGCTCAAAAGTTCACCGAACTCTTGGGCAAATTTGTGTATTGTGCCGATGAGCAAGAATTGATCAAGCAATTGAATGCTTTAATGATCACAAAAGGTTGGAATAAAATTTATTCAAAAGAAACAGCATGGTTGACTTCATTACGTCCTTTACAATTTGACCCTGTAACAACAGAAGACTTAGCGGATTGTGATGCTGCTATTACATTATGTTCGCATTTAGTGGCTAGAACAGGCACTATTGTATTAAGCAGTAAAGAGTCAAGCGGAAGAACTGCTAGTGTGTATGCGCCCATTCATATTTGCATTGCCTATGCCGATCAATTGGTGTATGACATGACAGATAGCCTGGTAAAATTCAAAGACAACCTAGATGGGTTCCCTTCTATGATTAGTTTTGCTACAGGACCTAGCCGAACAGCAGATATTGAAAAGACATTGGTTGTTGGCGTACATGGACCTAAGGAAGTATATTGTTTTTTAATCGATAACCCATTAGAGTTGTAATTTTAATTTAAACAACCTCCATGGAAATAACAACAAGCAAAAAAGTTTATTTTCTTTCCGACTTTCATTTAGGCGCGCCTAATGAAGTAGAAAGTAGAAAAAGAGAGGATCGGTTGGTGCGCTTTTTACAAGATGCACGTAAGGATGCTGGTGTTATTTTTATTGTTGGGGATATTTTTGATTTTTGGTTTGAATACAAAACAGTCGTACCAAAAGGGTTTGTTAGAATCTTAGGGACCCTTGCGCAAATGGCAGATGAAGGCATTCAGTTGCATATTTTTACTGGGAACCATGATTTGTGGATGCAGGATTATTTATCCAAAGAGCTGAATGCAAAACTCTATTTTGAGCCGCAACAATTTACCATCCACAATAAGCATTTTTTTATTGGACATGGAGACGGATTAGGCCCTGGAGACAATGGCTACAAGCGCTTAAAAAAAATATTCACCAATCCTATTTGTCAATGGCTGTTCAGGTGGTTACATCCAGATGCGGGCATACAATTAGCAAATTATTTTAGTCGCAAAAGCCGAGCTAAAACAGGTAATGCAGACGAATTATTTTTAGGAGAAGATAAAGAATGGTTGATACTGTATACCAAAGAAAAAGCAAAAACCATGTCTGTGGATTATTTTATATTTGGACACCGTCACTACGCGATTGATTTAAAGATCAACGAGCAAAGCAGGTATATTAATTTAGGGGATTGGATTCGACTAAACACCTATGCTGTTTTTGACGGGAAAGATTTGCAATTATTAACTTGGGAAGCAATAAAATAAAGCTATGAATTTAGATCAAATCATATTGAGCAATTCTATACGAAGCTATTTGATGGTTGCTGCTATCTTATTAGTTACACTGCTTATTAAGCGTTTAATATCACGTTTTTTTGCAAGCCTGATATACACTTGGGTAGACAAGAAAAATCATTCAGATTTAAGAAAAAATCATGTACATCGTTTAATTGTTCCTATCGAACAGTTCTTATTATTTTTAGTAGCCATTATTGCAATATATGAATTAAAGTTCCCAGCAGTGTGGGATCTAAAGCTATTCAAGTTGAGTTTGCAACAGTTTATAGATTCAGGGGTTAAATTTATGTTTATCCTACTTTTGATTAGAGTAAGCCTAAGAACACTTGAATTTATCTCTATCATTTTAGAGAACAAAGCAAGGCTAACCAAAGATTTATCTGATGACCAATTGGTTTTATTTTTCAGAGATTTCTTTAAAGTATTCATTTATATCTTCGGTATATTATTGGTATTGAGGTATGTTTTTAACGAAAGTATTGGCAATCTTGTTACGAGCTTAAGTATTGTGGGTGCTGCAATTGCCTTGTCTACCAGAGAAAGCTTAGAAAATATCATTGCCTCTTTTATCATCTTTTTTGACAAGCCCTTTATGGTTGGGGACATGGTTAAAGTGAGTGGATTTACTGGCACCATCGAAAAAATTGGATTGAGAAGTACGCGTATTCGTACACAAGACAAAACCTATATTTCAGTTCCTAATAAGCAAATGGTAGATTCCATTGTAGACAATATATCGCTAAGATCTGAACGAAAAATTGAAATGGATTTACAGTTAAGTGTAACTACTTCTGCTCAAGCATTGACTGATTTTGCCAATCATATGCGTGCCATTTTAAAGGCAGAAATTGAACTGAGTAGTTGTCAAGTTTTTATTGCTGAATCGGGTAAACAATTCCATACATTGCATGTAGAATGCCTTGTGAACATGCAGATGGATATCGATGCATTTCTAGTATTGAGGGAACGTTTAAACCTTGCTGCCATTGAGTATGCAAACGCACATCAAATACAATTTTCAGATAAAGGGTAGTCTTTTAAACGGATTTAAAGGGTAGTTCTGAGTAATTATAGGCTCGCTTTCAAAGACTGTAAGAAGTTTTTAATTTCTTTTAAATTATTCAATAAAGACAGGTCTTTGTTGGCTTTTTCTTTATTGTTTTTCAAATAAGTTTTTGCCCCATCAATAGAATACTTCTTATCTCTAAGTAAGTAATAGATTTGTTTTAAAAATTCAATATCCTGTGCACGAAATAAACGATCTCCTTTTCTTGTTTTTCGAGGCTGTAGTTGTTTAAACTCTTTTTCCCAATATCGAATCAAAGAAGTGTTTACGTTGAACCATCCTGCAACTTCTCCAATAGGGTAATATAATTTTTTAGCTAAGGTACTTGCATCAGGCACATTGATTTTACCAATTGCTTGATCCATATCTGCAAATGCCATTCTACCTCTTTTATGCAATACGTTTCTGTTGACATAATTCATTGGCGTTCTTGATACAGAAGGCAACGCTGCATCTTCGGTTGCTTCAAGACCAGATGTATCAGGCGAATTCAATTTTGAATCGGCAACTTCTGTAGTAATGGGTTCATTCTGGTATAAAGGCTTACGGTAATGAGGCAATGTTTTTTTTTGCTTGATGCTTTTGGCTTGTTTGGGCGCAGCAATATGCACTGGAGTTGTAGCCTCCATATTAAATAAATCCAATTGCTGTAGCGGTTCTGCCATAAACCAAAGGTAGGGTACTATTAAGCTCAACTAACCACTGCAAATGATTGGTGGATAAATTGTTAAGTATGTATTATTTTTGCCTATGCGCATTTTTATACAGCTCGATGATGTCTATGTTCCGAACCTTCCTATTTTGGAGCCTATACTATTAGATTTAATGGGGATGATTGCTACCGAACCAGCGCACAGTATAGCTATCCAGCATACAATCTATCTTGTTTCTACTTTACCAAAACCTACTGAAAATATAGCGGTTGAATGGATACATCCTGATGCTACAGTACAATTGATTACAGCGCAAAGCACATCTGCATTGATTCATTTTGGTCCAGTAGCTAAATGGGCAAAGCAACTTCCTTCTTATTTTATTCCATTGACAATACCACATCTAACCGGGCACTTAAGCTGGGTTATGACTTGGCTTGAAAAAAAACGTTTTAATCAAACATTGAAAAGGGCAAAAAAGGTGTTGGCATTAGACGAATGGCATGTTCAAAACAGACCAGGAGTAGAAAGATTGTATCTTGAAAAAGCACCCTTGCCTAGTTTTGAATGGGCCCAATTGGCTCCTGTAAGAAGTGCGTTGACGGACGGAAATCAATACCTGCTTGCATTTGTAGATGCTCAAGATATACTACCTATTGTGAAAGCATTTTCTGTATTTAAAAAATGGCAACTTAGTACTATGTCCCTAGTTTTTGTGATGGAAACAGATGCGGAGAAAGACAAAGCTGCTAATCTATTACTTGGGTACAAATATAAAGATGCAGTGGAATTGGTGGTGGTATCTAAATTTAAATTAGAATGGATTGCTGCAGCCTACCTCACTATTTTTAGTGCAATGAATAGTCATCGTTTTCAATTTTTGACTTATTCAATGCGCTATCAAATTCCATTTTTAATGCATCATGATATAGCAGCAGCCAATTTTATTTTTACTAAAATGGCCGAGGCTGGAGAATATTTTGATTTTAAACAACCCGATTTATTGGCGAATCATTTTAAACTGTATTATAAGGACGAAATGTATCGTGCAGCCAAGGGTATTGAAATACAAAAGGCCATTCAAACTGAAATAAGCCAATTT
>Ga0208787_1000348_pt1 | contig 22544 bp, 15 predicted proteins | sample Wag4_2014_7_11_FD_187362 | JGI IMG/M metagenome (GOLD analysis project Ga0208787, IMG submission 187362) | Fresh water microbial communities from Ohio, USA - Utica-2 Time Series HT 2014_7_11 (SPAdes) (version 2) | ecosystem: Environmental > Aquatic > Freshwater > Water tank | place: USA: Ohio...
CCCCATGGCCCAGGACGAATCCCCTCTCGACCAGGCGGCGTGCCGCCTGGTCGAGAGGGGATTCGTCCTGGGCCATGGGGGACTCCGGAGGTTGTGTGAACTGTATAGCGCCATCCGGCGCGCCGCCGGAACCACTTACGTTTCTTGACCCTTCCGATCCCCTGTGCGAGGCCCAACTTCCTTTCCGCCGCCATCCGGATTCCCGCCATGCCTGTCTCGCCCGTCAAAATGGCCGACGCCATCCGCGTTCTCTCCATGGATGCGGTGCACAAGGCGAAGTCCGGCCACCAGGGTATGCCCATGGGCATGGCGGACGTCGCCACCGTGCTCTGGACAAAGTTCCTGAAGTTCGACGCCTCCCGGCCCGACTGGCCGGACCGGGATCGCTTTGTCCTGTCGGCCGGGCACGGCTCCATGCTGCTCTACGCCCTGCTGCACCTGACCGGCTACAAGGCCGTCACGATGGACCAGATCCGGGACTTCCGGCAGTGGGGCTCCAAGACTCCCGGTCATCCGGAGTTCGGCCATACGCCGGGGGTGGAGACCACCACCGGCCCCCTCGGTCAGGGGATCGCCACCGCGGTCGGCATGGCCATGGCGGAACGCCACCTGGCCGCCCGATTCGGGGGAGACCTCGTCGATCACCGCACCTGGGTCATCGCCGGGGACGGCTGCCTGATGGAGGGGGTGAGCCACGAGGCCGCTTCCATCGCCGGGCGCTTCGGCCTGAACCGATTGACCGTCCTCTTCGACGACAACAACACGACCATCGACGGCGAGGCGACCATCGCCGAGACGGGCGACCAACTGGCCCGGTTCAAGGCCTATGGCTGGGCCGTGAAGGCCGTTGATGGCCATGACCATGGCAGGATTGCCGCTGCCCTGCGCTGGGCGGTGAAGCAGGACCGGCCGACCCTGATCGCCTGCCGCACGCGCATCTCCAAGGGCGCGGGCCCCAAGGAGGGCGATCCTCACAGCCACGGCTATACCCTGTTCGATGCCGAGATCGCCGAGGCCCGCAAGGCCATGGGCTGGGACCTGCCGCCGTTTGAGCTGCCGGACGACCTGGCCAGGACCTGGCGCCGGGTGGGCCGCAGGGGCGTGCGGGGCCGCAAGGCCTGGCAGGCGCGCCTGGCCGGCTCGGCGAAGGGCGCGGACTTCCAGCGCGCCGTCGCTGGCGACCTGCCCGCCGACGCCTTCGCCGCCCTCGACGCCCATATCGCGGCTGCGGTGGAGGCCCGGCCCGCCGCCGCGACCCGCCAGCATTCGGGCTCGGCCCTGGACCACCTGTTCCCGGCCATACCGGAAATGATCGGCGGCTCCGCCGACCTGACGGGGTCCAACAATACCTTCGTCAAGGGCACGGCCGCCTTCGACGTCCCGGACTATGCCGGCCGCTATGTCCATTGGGGCGTGCGCGAGCATGGCATGGCGGCGGCCATGAACGGCATGGCCCTGCACGGCGGGGTGATCCCCTTCTCGGGCACCTTCCTGGTCTTCTCGGACTATTCCCGGCCCGCCATCCGCCTGGGTGCCCTTATGGGGGCCAGGGTCGTCCACGTCATGACCCATGACTCCATCGGGGTGGGGGAGGACGGGCCGACCCACCAGCCGGTGGAGCATGTGGCCTCGCTCCGGGCCATGCCCAACCTCCTGGTCTTCCGCCCGGCCGACGCCGTGGAGACCGCCGAGTGCTGGAAGCTGGCCGTCTCGGCCCGTACCGCCTCTTCGGTCATGGCCCTGTCCCGCCAGAAGACGCCCGCCGTGCGCACGGCTGCCTCGGGCGAAAACCTCTCCGCGCACGGCGCCTACCAGCTGGCTGCCGCCGGCTCGCAAGCCCGGGTCACCCTGTTTGCCTCCGGAACCGAGGTCGCCGTGGCCCTGGCCGCCCGCGACCTGCTTGAGGCCGAAGGGATCGGGACCCGCGTGGTCTCCACCCCCTGCTGGGAGCTCTTCGAGGTCCAGACCGACCGCTACAAGTCGGCGGTCATCGGCCAGACCGAGGTGAAGGCCGCGGTCGAGGCGGGTGTTCGCATGGGCTGGGACCGCTTCATCGGGCCCGACGGTATCTTCGTGGGCATGGACGGCTTTGGCGCCTCGGCCCCGGCCGAGCGCCTTTACGAAGCCTTTGGCATCACCGCGCGGGCGGTGGCTGACGCCGTCCGCCAGAAGCTGGGCTGAGCCGTGGCCGCGCCCTCCCGCCTGGGCACGCCCCTGTCGCCCTCCGCCGTGCGGGTGCTCCTCCTGGGCTCGGGCGAACTGGGCAAGGAGGTGGCCATCGAGCTGCAGCGACTGGGCTGCGAGGTCATCGCCGCTGACCGCTATGCCGACGCCCCGGCCATGCAGGTCGCCCACCGCAGCCAGGTCCTGGCCATGACCGACGCCGCGGCCCTGAGGGCCCTGGTCGAGTCCGAGCGACCGCACCTGATCGTGCCGGAGATCGAGGCCATCGCCACGGATGAACTCGTGCGGATCGAGGCCGAGGGTCTGGCGACCGTCATTCCAACGGCCCGCGCCGCCCAGCTGACCATGAACCGCGAGGGCATCCGACGCCTGGCCGCCGAGACCCTGGGCCTGCCGACCTCGCCCTATGCCTTCGCCAGTTCGGAGGCCGAACTGGCTGACGCAGCGTCCCGGATCACGGGCTTCCCCTGCTTCGTCAAGCCGGTGATGAGCTCGTCCGGCAAGGGCCAGTCCTTTGTCGAGGCCCCCGAAGGAATCGCCGCCGCCTGGCGCTATGCCCTGGAGGCCGGCCGGGTGGAGCAGGCCCGGGTCATCGTCGAGGGCCGGGTCGCCTTCGACTATGAGATCACCCAGCTGACGGTCCGCAGCCTGGGGACGGACGGCGTCGTGCGCACCGATTTCTGCGCGCCCATCCGCCACCGCCAGGTCAAGGGCGACTATGTCGAAAGCTGGCAGCCCCAGCCCATGTCCGACCTTGCCCTGGAGCGCGCCCGCGGGATCGCCGGGGCGGTCACCGACGAGCTGGGTGGCCTGGGGCTCTTCGGGGTCGAGCTCTTCGTGAAGGGCGACGAGGTCTGGTTCTCGGAAGTCAGTCCCCGGCCGCACGACACGGGCCTGGTCACCCTGGCCACCCAGGCCCAGAGCGAGTTCGCCCTGCACGCCCGGGCCATCCTCGGCCTGCCGGTAGATGCCAGCCTGCGCGAGACCGGCGCCAGCGCCGTGATCTACGGCGGCATGGAGGCCCGGAGCGTGGCCTTCGAAGGGGTCGCCGAGGCCCTTTCCGTGCCGGGTGCAGACCTGCGCCTCTTCGGCAAGCCCGAGGCCTTCGAACGCCGCCGTATGGGTGTGGCCCTGGTCCGCGCAGAGGATGTCGAGACCGCCCGCGAGCGGGCCCGGGAGGCCGCCTCCCGGGTACGGGTGGTCCGCGCCTGAACGCCTCGATCCGCGCGCCGGACGGAGCCGTCGCCGAAACCGCCCCGGTCAGGGTTGACTTCCCCCTCGCAGACCTAAAAAACCGCGACGAACTACCCCGCCTGAAGGTTCGGAGACCGATTCATGACTGTGCGTGTCGCCATCAACGGATTCGGCCGGATCGGCCGCAATATCCTGCGCTCCCTGGTCGAGCATGGCCGCACCGACATCGAGGTCGTCGCGATCAACGACCTGGGTCCGGTTGAGACCAACGCCCACCTGTTTCGCTATGACAGCGTCCATGGCCGCTTCGCCGGCGAGGTGAAGGTGGACGGCGACACGATCGACGTCGGCCGCGGCAGGATCAAGGTCACCGCGGTGCGCGACCCGGCCGAGTTGCCGCACCGCGACCTCGGCGTCGACATTGCCTTCGAGTGCACCGGCATCTTCACCTCCAGGGACAAGGCCAGCGCCCACCTTGCGGCCGGCGCCAAGCGGGTCCTGGTCAGCGCACCCTGCGACAACGCCGACAAGACCATCGTCTACGGGGTGAACCACGAGACCCTGACCGCCGACGACCTGGTGGTGTCCAATGCCTCGTGCACCACCAACTGCCTGGCCCCGGTGGCCAGGGTGCTGCAGGACCTGGCCGGCATCGAGCGCGGCTACATGACCACCATCCATTCCTACACGGGCGACCAGCCGACGCTGGACACCATGCACAAGGACCTCTACCGCGCCCGCGCCGCGGCCATGTCCATGATCCCGACCTCCACAGGGGCGGCCAAGGCCCTGGGCCTGGTCATCCCGGAATTGCAGGGCAAGCTGGACGGCTCATCCATCCGGGTGCCGACCCCCAACGTCTCGGTGATCGACCTGGTCTGGACACCGGGCCGCACACTGACCGCCAAGGAAATCAACGACGCCCTGCGCGCCGCTGCCGAAGGTCCCCTGAAGGGGGTGCTGGCGGTCACCGACGAGGCCCTGGTCTCCACAGACTTCAACCACGTGGCGGCGTCCTCGACCGTGGCCCTCGCCCAGACCCAGGTGATTGATGGCGGCCTCGGCCGGATCCTGTCCTGGTATGACAACGAGTGGGGCTTCTCCTCACGGATGAGCGACACCGCAATGGCCATGGCCCGCCTGATCTGAGCCCATGGCCTTCCAGACCCTTGACGACGTTTCCCTGGCCGGGGTCAGGGCCCTGGTGCGGGTGGACTTCAATGTCCCCATGGCCGATGGCGTCGTCACCGACGACACCCGCCTGAGGGCGGCGGTCCCGACCATCGAGAAGCTGCGCGCTGGCGGGGCGAAGGTGATCCTCCTGGCCCACTTCGACCGGCCCAAGGGCAAGTGGGTCCGGGAGATGAGCCTGGCCCCCATCGCCCCGGCCCTTTCGGCGGTGCTGGGGTGCCCCGTGACCTTTGTTGCGGACTGCGCCGGCAAGGACGTGGCCGCCGCCATCGCCGCCATGGCGCCCGGCGACGTAATCCTGCTGGAGAACGTCCGCTTCTATCCGGGCGAGGAGGCCAATGACATGGCCTTCGCCCGCGCCCTGGCCGCCAATGGCGACCTCTATGTTAACGACGCCTTCTCGGCTGCCCACCGGGCCCATGCCTCCACTGAGGGCCTCGCCCATGTCCTGCCCGCCTGCGCCGGTGAGCAGATGCGGCTGGAGCTGAATGCCCTGGACCGCGCCCTGGGCCGGCCCGAGCGTCCGGTGATGGGCATTGTCGGCGGCTCAAAGGTCTCGACCAAGCTGGACCTGTTGTCCAACCTCGTCACCCGGCTGGACAAGCTGGCTATTGGCGGGGGCATGGCCAACACCTTCCTCTTCGCCCAGGGTCATGAAGTCGGTGCCTCTTACTGCGAGAAGGACCTGGCGGACACGGCGCGGGAGATCATCCGCCTGGCTGGCCAGCACAATTGCAAGCTCTTCCTGCCCATCGACATCGTCGTCGCCGACAAGCTGGCGCCCGGTGCTCCGGCCCGGGTGCGCGAGCTGGGCGCCATGGACGACGAGGAGCGCATCCTCGACGCCGGCCCCAAGACCGTGGAGCGCCTGCGCCGGGCCATGGCCAACTCAAAGACCCTGGTCTGGAATGGCCCCCTCGGCGTCTTCGAGATGCCGCCTTTCGACCGGGGCACGGTTGAGGCCGCCCGCGCCGCTGCCGACCTGGTCAAGGCTGGCAAGCTCGTGGCGGTGGCCGGCGGAGGCGACACTGTTGCGGCCCTCCATCATGCGGGCTGCGCCGACGATTTCACCTTTGTCTCGACGGCCGGCGGCGCCTTCCTGGAATGGATGGAGGGCAAGACCCTGCCCGGCGTCGCCGCCCTGACGAAACAGACCCAACGCTAACGGAGACGGCACATGGCCCGGATCACCCTGCGACAACTCCTCGATCACGCCGCTGAGCACGGCTATGGCGTCCCGGCCTTCAACATCAACAATATGGAGCAGGGCCTGGCCATCCTCGAGGCGGCCGAGGCGACGGACTCGCCGGTCATCATCCAGGCCAGCCGCGGCGCCCGTTCCTACGCCAACGATATCGTCCTGAAGCATCTGATCGACGCCCTGGCCGAGATGTACCCCCACATCCCGATCTGCATGCACCAGGACCACGGGAATAACGAGGCGACCTGCGCCACCGCCATCCAGTACGGCTTCACCTCGGTGATGATGGACGGCTCGCTGATGGCCGATGGCAAGACCCCCGCCGACTACGACTACAATGTCCGGGTTACCCGCAATGTTGTGGACATGGCCCACTGGGTCGGCGCCTCGGTGGAGGGTGAGCTTGGCGTGCTGGGCAGCCTGGAGACCGGCATGGGCGAGAAGGAGGACGGCCACGGCTTCGAGGGCAAGCTCGACCATGACCAGCTGCTGACCGATCCCGACCAGGCCGTGGCCTTCGTCAAGGCCACCCAGGTCGACGCCCTGGCCATCGCCATGGGCACCAGCCACGGCGCCTACAAGTTCACCCGCAAGCCGGACGGCGACGTCCTGGCCATGAACGTGATCGAGGAGATCCACCGCCGCCTGCCCAACACCCACCTGGTCATGCACGGCTCCTCCAGCGTGCCCCAGGACCTCCAGGACATCATCAACCAGTACGGTGGCGAGATGCCCCAGACCTGGGGCGTGCCGGTGGAGGAGATCCAGCGCGGCATCAAGAACGGCGTGCGCAAGATCAACATCGACACCGACAACCGGATGGCCATGACCGGCGCCATCCGCAAGGTCTTCGCCGAAAACCCCGGCGAGTTCGACCCGCGCAAGTACCTCAAGCCCGCCATGGAGGCCATGCGCGCGGTCTGTCGCCAGCGCTTCGAGGAATTCGGTACGGCCGGCCATGCCTCGAAGATCCGGGCCATCCCCCTCTCGGAGATGGCCAAGCGCTACGCCTCGGGCAGCCTTTCGCCGAAGGTCGGCTGAGGCGGCGGCGGCGCTATCCTCCGGGCCCTGTCCGCCAGGTAGTGCAGGGCTGACCGGCTCGGCATGAAGAAGTAGCCCCCGCCCCGTACCGTCACGAAGTCCGGAATCCCCTTCAGTCGCCGCACAGTCCGGCCGTCAGGCAGGGACAGGTCTTGTTGCATGCCGTCGCTGTCGATGACCGGGTCGGACTCACCCGTCAGTCCGTGGAAGGACGGATCGCCAACCCAGGTCTGCTGGACGAACTCGAACTGGCGCTCGAGGTCTGAGCAGGCGGCCAGGAAGATCAGGCCCTCAGTTTGTTTCCCCGTCTCGTCGGTCTCAAGGTAGGCCCGACCGCGGCGCAGGATCCGATGGCTGCTGATATGGTTGGGCGTCTTGAGGTCGTCAGCCATCAGGCTGTCCCGCGGATTCGTACGTCGGACATGGGACCCGAGGGGGCAGGCGAAGCCCCGGGGGTCCAGGGTGGCGTAGAGGAAGTCGTTGGTCATGTCGGGCCGTCGCGGCTGCCGGTCGGGGTACAGAACCACCGGCGATCCATCCCTCCATCTCCCCACCATCTTGGCGGCGACCCATTCGGCGTCCACCCTGGGGGCGCCAGCCTGTCCCACCAGGTTTGCAGCCGCCCGGCGAGTGTAGTCGATGAAGCCCGCGACATCCTGTTCCAGCTGGCGCACCACAAGGAAGGTCCCGTTGCGGCCGAAATCATGGTCCGCCGCTGCGCCTGTCTCCAGGCCAAAGGCCGGATAGCGCCGATACCCTTGGCCGCGGATCGCGGGAAGGATATCCAGGGGATCCAGGTGCCCGCGGATCTCGCAGGTCGGGGGCAGGCCGCCACGCATGTGGGGGTAGCCCAGAAGGATTTCCCCGGGTGAGACCTGGTCGGCCTGCAGCCCCGGATTCCCCCGGAGGCCCTTGATGGCCGGGTTGGAAATGCCGTCGGCGAACCCGAAGGGCTCAGCCCGCAGGCCATTCTCCAGCACCGGACGGACCGGGCTGGTGATCATCTTCACCAGCGTAAGGCCGTTGGCGCGCACGTGGCCGTCAATGACCGCATGACAGGTCCCCGGATTGACCCCGTAGACCAGCATTACGGCGTCCACGGAGCGATCGCCTTCTGGACGCCCGGTCCAGGGTGAGGAGTCTGACCACTGCCAAGAGGCCGGAGACGAAGGCCCGCCGTCCCTCAGTACGCGGGACCGGCCTCCCATACCCTGGTTGAATGGGGCGAGGAAGGAGCCGAGGCCCGTGCCGGAGTCCGGCGCCGGCAAGCCAAGTTTGGTCAGTCCGGTCGCCGTAAAGGCCACGAAGGTCGCCGTTGGCTCCTCCGGCAGGGGGTGCCGGTCGCCGGCCAGCACGTTGGACCAGAGCCGTTGTTCCCACCTGTGCGGGTCGGGGTCCTCGTTCCCGAATTTCACGGTCTTGGTGAGGGCGTCGGTCCACGTGACGAGGTCTGCGGCGGCGTCAAACCGTACAAGACCGCAGGCCATGGCTGGCAGTGAGCCAAGGCCCCGGAGGATCAGGGTCTGGACCTCGGGGGTCTCGATCTCCTGGTCCGGCCGCTTGACCGAGGCCAGCATGTCGAGCCAGTCGCGTGCCTCGCTGGCGTTGGCGGCCCGCATGAGGCCGTCGTGGATCAGCGCATTCCTGCGGATATTCTCCAGGGTCAGGCCTGGATAGCCCGAGAACCAGAAGTTGGTCTTCTGCAGGGAGCGCTTGGCGAAGCGCTTGAAGGCGTCGGGGTCTGACGCGCCATCCAGCACGAGCAGCCGCGGGGTGGGCGCGCCCTGGCTATGTCCCCAAGCCAGGTTCAGGCCTGCTGACGCCAGGGCGGTGAAGTCTTCCAGGTAGCTCAGCCAGGAGCCATCGTAGTTGGACAGGAAGACCATGGATTTCGCACCCGGAGGCTTCACCCAGCGGGCGAAGTGGATGGTTCCCATCCGCGCCAGGTTACCCGGGCGGAAGGCAAAGAGCGCCAGGAGCCGGATCAACCACATGCCCAGGGCCAGGGTGTACCGCCGGAACACCCCCGCCTTCAGCCGGGTGACCGAGATCATGTGGTTCTGCGCATAACCAGGTTCATTCTCGAAGGTCTCCACCTCTGTGACCTGTGCGGGAGAGGCGTTGCTCGGGTCACCGCGGTCTCCCGCCTCGTGGGCGAGCAGGATGAGCGTGAACAGGCCCGCCGCCAGACCGGCGGTGACCAGGGCCGCAATCGACACCCAGATCAGGCTCTCTCCGAGGATGCCGGCAATATCCAGGGCACCAGGGAGGGGGCCACCGCCCGGAAAGATGCGCAGGGCTGCGACAATACCTACAGCGACGGCGAGGAGGACGCCGAGTGTTACCGCCCTCTGGCGGTCTGCAGCGATGAGGGCGGCAACCCGGCCGGGCGGAGGGTTCTCACTGTCCGGACTTGTGACGTAGTCCGCAAAGGCAAGCCGCTGGCTTCTCGGTCGGATCAGGAAGCTCCTGAAGGCACCTCCCTTCTGGAACAAGGGCTCCATCGCCTTTGGATTGGGTGCGGTCGTGACGACGCCCGGATCCTGGCGGATCAGTCGCCGGACTGTGTCCAGGACATTCAGGGCGTCAGGGGCGGCCCCCTCGTCCCTGGCACCGAGGCCGGACACGACGGGGCCGTGAAGGTTCAAGCCGTCGATCACCTCTCGCACGAAATCCGCCAGGTCCTTCTGCCGGCGGATGTCCGAGGCGGAGACTCCGATGGAGCCCGGATACTGGAGGCCTGTCGCGCCCCACGGCGTGCACCGGATGTCCAGGACGTTCTTATTCAGGAACCGTGCGAGGTCGTCCGTTGTGGCCAGCGAGGGATCCACCTGCCTGAAGACGGGCAGCCAGTCCGTCATCCCGCTGGCAAGGGCGGCGATCGCTGACCCGGCGTCCCCGTCCACATTCAGGTCACCCATGAGCCAATGCTCGGGCTTCGTCGCCGTGCCCAGGTCAAGAATACTGAAGGAGGCAAAGTGAACGATATCGGCGGTTCCCAGGCCGCCATTGCCTGGCGCCTTCCTCAGGCTTTCCAGGTCAAGCTGGATCTGGGTGGGGTTCGCTCCCGGCGGTAGCGGAGCCGCAATGACCATCAGGGTCTGCTGGGAGGCAAAGACGACAGGCCTTGCATTTACATCGTCGGATCTATCCGGTTGCCAGGTCATCTCCATGTGGCGAGGGAAGGGGCCAGCGGACCGGACCTTGCCGGCGTTGCCCGCCGCAGGCTTGAGTTCCTCGCGGGAGAAGAGGGCCACGGCGATCTCGACCATAACCGCGACGGCCAGGTGGATGCCGACGCACTTGTGGGCCCCCCAGCCGAACATGATTTCCGCCGCCTGTTTCTCGTCCAGGGGGCGATCAGGGTTAAAGGTGTTGGGTCGCTGGAATCGACGGCCATCCCGGAGGGCGGAAGCGGTGGCCACCATGACCAGGTCACCAGTCTCGACAGGAGCGGCGCGCAGCGTCCCCTCGGCGATCACGCCCTTCGCCGCGGCAATCCGGAACTGGCCCGGATAGAGGGTTGGCGACAGCCGGGCGGCCTCCATCAGGATCTCCCGAAGGCGGGCGCGGGCGGCTGTCTGTGCTCCTGGGTCCGCCTCGCGCGCCACCCTTGCGAGACGTCGGGCCTCGTCCCACCACTCAGGCCAGGAGAGCAGCTCCTCGATGATGGCGGTCATACCGATGGTCGTCGTCGGGATCATTCCCGTCGCATTGCCGGTCAGGAAGGTGATGATCTGGTCATGGGTGATCCCGCCCACCGCCTTGAGGGTGAGAAGGCGGTCGACCAGGGTATTTCTGCTGGGCCTTGCCCCGGCGACGTCGAGGCTACGCTCGACAACCGCCTGGAAGTGGCGGGCCGCCTGCAGGGCCTGCGAGCGGGTCTTGGGAACGCCGAAGGGGTCGGCGAAGACCAGTCGCGACATGCCGATCGTCCAGTCGGCAAGGGCGTCGGGGTCCGGGGCCTCGAGACCGAAGTAGTCGATGCAGGTCTCCGCGGCCGTGCGCCGGATGAGGTCGGCGACCACGTCCATCCGGCCCTGTGCCTGTTCCACGAGGGCCGTGGCCACCTCGGCGGCCCGTTCCTCGACCCGTGCGCGATCGCCGGGATTCGCGATCTGGCCGACGACCCCGTTGAGGACCTGGCGCGCCGCAGCATGTTCCGCGCCGTTCATGCCAAGCACGAAGTTGGTCCCCTGACCCATGTCCATCATTTCCGCGCCATAGGCGGTCACAAAGACGGCGGAGTTGTTCAGGACTGCGGCCACGTCTTCGTACCGGGTCACCAGCCGGAAGGGGATCGGCCAGAGCCTCGCGTTTGGTGCGATGACCCGGATCACCCCCAGGCCCAGCCCGGTGATGGCCTTGATGAAGCTGTCCATGCCAATGGCGAGACCGCCGGGGGGGACCTCCGGGTCCAGCCTGAAGGGCTCAGGCTTCTGGAAGGGATCCGCCGCCTCAAGCGCCCGCGCAGCGTTGATCTTGCCCCAGTACTTCTGGGTCAGCTCTTGCCTGAGGTCGCCGAGGCCTCCCCGCACCCGCCAAAGGGCCGCGGCCCCCAAGACCAGGATGGCTGCCAGGCCGAGGGCGAAGGGAGCAAGCACAGGCCAGGTTCTCAGGGCCCAAGCCAGGACAATGCTGCTCAGCCACAAGACGGCTGCGATCGGCAGGGTCCACAGACCCGCGACCAGAATGAATTCCCGTATGCGTCCCGCCCACATGGCCCCACTCCCGTCCCTGCCTGACGACCTGAAGGGGTGCGGAGCCAGACGGCTCCAAGCCGGCGCCTAGGGCGTCCCGGCCGTGCCCTGATCCAGAGCCTGCCTCAGGCCGTCCTTGAAATACGCGTTCCACGACGAATCCACGAAGGGCAGCCAGTCGATGTCTGCCTCGGTGAAGCCCCGGCACTGTCCCATCATCTCGCGCGCCGCCCCGTGCGCCCTATCGGCTTCGCCGCTCCGTACGAGGGCGTTGACCGTGACCAGGTGCGCCAGCCAGTACCCCGGCCGCCGGATCAGGGACTGCTGGGCGAGATCGATCGCCTCGGTCCATTTCCCGGTCATGCAATGGGCTGTCGCCAGGTCTCCCAGGGTGTGGAAAGCGAACGGGTCATTCGGGTTCAGCCGCAGGGATGTGGTCAGGCTCGCCATGGCCTCGTCCGGACGACCCGCCAGATACAGCCCCGAACCCATGAAGGCGTGCGCCTGTGGAAGACTGGGATTCAGCTCGATCGCCCTGCGGAACAGCCTCAGCGCCGGGGCATTGTTGCGCTGGAACATCTCGGCCGCGCCGAGGACGGCGTGAGCCCTTCCATCCTCGGGGTCGGCCTGCATGGCGCGCCTCGCCAGGCGCGACCAGAAGCCCATGTCCTCGGGACTGACGCGTTGCGCCCAGATGTTCCAGCCCATGGTCCAGGCGGCCTGAACGAGGACTTCCGGATTGTCGGGCTCGAGCTGAAGGGCCTCGTCGAACAGTTCGCGCGCGATCCTCGAATCCTTGCTGGTCATCTGATTCAGGTGCCAGCGGCCCCGCCAGATCAGGGTATTCACGTCGCGGCTCGTTGCGGGCCTGGATGCCGCCCGGGACTGTTCGGCATGGTCGATCCGGGTGTCCAGGACAGCGGTCAGGCCGCCCAGGACCGTGGACAGGCTCTCGTTGGAGAGGCTTTCCGGCAGGGCGAACCTCTCGGACCAGATGACCTGTCCGCTGACGGCATCGATCGTCGAGACCGCCAGAACGTAGCCCGACTTCGCCGTTCGCAGCCGGCCTTCCACGAGATACCGGGCGCCCAGGTTGAGACCGATCTGCTTGGCGTCGACCTTCGAAGGGTCCTGCCCGAAGCTGGAGCTGCGGGCGATGACCGGAAGCCAGCGAAGTCGCGACAGCTGGTCGATCAGGTCCTCGCTGATGCCCTCCGCGGCAATATCTGCCGCGCTGTCGCCCGTCTGGTTCTGGAACTTGAGTACGGCCAAGGCCGGTCGGCCCTCGAACCCGGGCGCAGGCGTGGACATGTCGACGAGATGCGCTGGCAGCGGCGGGGCCGCCGCCTTGTCTGCATTTGCCTCCCACCCCTCGGCCTGGGCATGGATGAGGGCGCGCTGCTCCCTCAGCCAGTCCTCGAAGCCTTCCTCGCCAGGAAGGTCGAGGCCTTCCAGGAACTCGGCTGCACCCCGGGGCTCTGGCCGGTCATTCTCGTTCGCCGCCCCGGGAATCGGAATGTCGAAGGCGATTGCTCGCAGGTTCAGGCCCACACGCGTCCCCTCGGCGAGCAGCAGGGGCTCTGCGGCGTCCGCAAAGAGCCTGCGCAGGTTGGAGAGTTCGCGTCTCAGGCTGGTCTGGGCCTGGACGGACTCTCGGGAGCCCCAGAGCTTGTCCTGCAGGAACTGGCGCGTGCGCTCGCCATCCCGGCCGGTGGCCAGGAGGGCGATGAGCCCGATTGCCTTCTTGCTCGCGACTTCCACCCTGCGTCCGTCGGATCCCTGGAGGCGGAAGGCCCCCATAAGCCGGACAGAGTAGATTCCGGATCGCGCCGTCATTCAAATCACCCCCGGGACCTTGATACTGGGCCCCTGAACTCTTTTTCACGCTTCCTTCACGTCAAGTCCGGGGCGTCCCAAAACAGAATAGGGGCACAGACCAAGAAAAGGCAGGACTACCAGCAGGTTACATTCAAAGGCCATATCGCCATCACCGCTTGTCCCGTTTCTATAGCGGCACCCGAAAATCACGCTTTTTTCACGACGATTTCACGTCGGCTCAATCGATCGGCGCGCCCTTCATCTCTTTCAGCAACAGACCCCCGGCGACCAAGGTCACGCCGGCGACGACGATCGGGTACCAGAGGCCCCGGTAGATGTCCCCAGAGGCGGCCACCATCGCGAAGGCGGTGGCGGGCAGGAAGCCGCCGAACCAGCCGTTCCCGATATGGTAGGGCAGGGACATGGAGGTGTAGCGGATGCGTGCCGGGAACATCTCGACCAGGGCGGCGGCGATCGGGCCGTAGACCATGGTGACGTAAAGGACCAACAGGGTCAGGAGGGCGATGACCTTCGGCCTGTCGATGCGCGAGGGGTCGGCCTTGGCCGGATAGCCCGCCTTGGCCAGGGCGGCTGCGAGGGTCTGGGTCCAGGCTCCCCGGGCGTCGGCGAGGGCCTTGCCGGACAGGGCCTGGCCATCGATCCCGGTGATCTCGGTCCCGCCGATCTGCACCCGGGCCAGGGTGCCGGCCGGAGCGGCCGCGTTCTGGTAACTGACGCCAGCGCTGGCCAGGGCGGACTTGGCGATGTCGCAGGACGAGGCGAAGGCCTTCTTGCCGATCGGGTCGAACTGGAAGGCGCAGTCCGCGGGATCGGCGATCACCGTCACCGGTGCCGAGGCGGTCGCCGCCGCCAGGGCCGGATTGGCGGCCCCGGTCAGGGCCTTGAAGATCGGGAAATAGGTCAGGACCGCCAGGAGACAGCCCGCCAGTATGATCGGCTTGCGGCCGATCTTGTCCGACAGCCAGCCGAAGATGACGAAGAAGGGCGTGCCGATCAGCAGGGCCGTCGCCACCAGGGCGTTGGTGGTCAGGCCGTCGACCTTGAGCGTCTTTTCCAGGAAGAAGAGGGTATAGAACTGGCCCGTGTACCAGACCACGGCCTGGCCGGCGGTGAGGCCCACGAGGGCCAGAAAGACCAGCTTCAGGTTGGCCGGGTCGGCGAAGGCCTCCGTCAGCGGCTTCTTGGACGTCGTGCCCTCGTCCACCATCTTCTGGAAGACCGGGCTCTCGTTCAGCTTCAGCCGGATCCACATGGAGACCGCCAGGAGGACGGCCGACACCAGGAAGGGTATCCGCCATCCCCAGGCCTTGAAGGCCTCTTCGCCGACCTGGGTGCGCACCAGGATGATGACGATCAGGGACAGGAACAGGCCCAGGGTCGCCGTGGTCTGGATCCAGCTGGTGTAGAGGCCGCGCTTCCCTTCCGGCGCGTGCTCGGCGACGTAGGTGGCTGCGCCGCCGTACTCGCCGCCCATGGCCAGGCCCTGGACGAGGCGCAGTGCCACGAGGATCACCGGCGCCGCCAGGCCGATCTGGCTGTAGTCCGGGAGCAGGCCGACGGCAAAGGTCGAGAACCCCATCAGCAGCATGGTGACCAGGAAGGTGTTCTTACGGCCCCAGAGGTCTCCCAGGCGTCCGAAGACGATGGCGCCGAAGGGGCGGACGGCAAAGCCCGCGGCGAAGGCCATCAGGGCCAGGATGAACCCCGTGGTCTCGTTTACGCCCGAGAAGAAATGAATGCTGATGAAGGCGGTGAGGGAGCCGTAGAGGTAGAAGTCGTACCACTCGAAGATCGTGCCAGCTGACGCCGCCCCCACGATCAGCTTGTCGTTTCGAGCCTCGCCCGCCATGACGTCCACCCCCTAAGATTTCCCCAGGGTGAGGATAGACGTCAATACGGGATGGAATCCAGCGCGCGATCCGCTCCCGGGCCAGCCAAAGGGCCGGCCCGGGACGCGTTGATCAGAGGTCGGAGAACTTCTTGCCCTCGGCCACCAGCTTCTCGAGCAAGGGGGCTGGCTTGAAGTCGTCGCCCATCTTGGCCTGGAATTCCTTCATCTTCTCCAGGACCTTGGCCGCGCCGATCTGGTCGCCGTACCACATCGGGCCGCCACGGTAGACGGGCCAGCCGTAGCCGTTCTGCCAGACCACGTCGATGTCGGAGGACCGGATGGCCTTGCCCTCCTCGAGGATTTTCACGCCCTCGTTGATCATCGGATAGATGCAGCGCTCGAGGATCTCCTCGTCGCTCACGGTCCGCGGGTTGGAGCCGGTCTTGACGATGAAGTCGTTGATGATCTTCTCGGTCACCGGGCTCGGCTTGGCGTTGCGGTTCTCGTCGTAGTCATAGTAGCCGGCGCCGGTCTTCTGGCCGCGGCGGTCCATCTCGCACAGGACGTCGCGGATGCTCTCGCCCTTCGAGCGCTCCTTGACCCAGCCGATGTCGAGGCCGGCCAGGTCGCTCATGGCGAAGGGGCCCATGGGGAAGCCGAAGTCATAGAGCACCCGGTCGACGTCCCAGGGCATGGCACCTTCCATGACAAGCTTCTGCGCTTCGCGCTGGCGCTGGCCCAGGATGCGGTTGCCGACGAAGCCGGGGCAGACGCCGACCAGGGCGGCGATCTTGCCGATCTGCTTGGCCAGCTTCATCGAGGTCGCGATCACCGACTTGGAGGTATGGTCGGCGCGGACGATCTCGAGCAGCTTCATCACGTTGGCGGGCGAGAAGAAGTGCAGGCCGATCACGGCCTCCGGGCGCTTGGTCACCGAGGCGATCTCGTCGATGTTCAGGCCCGAGGTGTTGGTGGCCAGGATGGCCCCCGGCTTGCAGATGGCGTCCAGCTTGGTGAAGATCTCCTTCTTCACGTCCATGCGCTCGAACACCGCCTCGATGACCAGGTCGACTGTGGCCAGGGCGTTCATGTCCAGCGAACCCGTGATCAGGGCCATGCGCTCCTCGACCTGGGCGGTGGTGATGCCGCCGCGGGACGCCGTGCGCTCGTAGTTGCTGCGGATGACCTTCAGACCGCGCTCCAGGGCCTCCTGCTGGACCTCGACTATGGTCACCGCGATACCGACATTGGCGAAGTTCATCGCAATCCCGCCGCCCATGGTGCCTGCGCCGATAATGCCCACGGACTTGACTGGGATCAGGGGGGTGTCGTCCGGCACGTCCGGGATCTTCTGGGCCTGGCGCTCGGCGAAGAAGGAATAGCGTTGGGCCGCCGACTGCGAACCGGTGACCAGTTCGCCGAACAGCTTGCGCTCAACGGCCAGCCCCTCGTCGAAGGGCAGGTTCACCGCCGCCTCGATGCAGCGGATGTTGTACTCGGGGGCCAGGAAGCCCCGGAACTTGCGGGCGTTGGCCTTGCGGAAGGCCTCAAAGATCTCGGGCTTCCCGCGTGCGGCCTCGACCTTGGTATTGTTGTCGCGGACCCTCACCAGGGGCTTGTTCTCGGTCACGCAACGACGGGCGAAGGCCACGGCGGCCTCGCGCAGCTTGCCTTCCTCGGCCAGCTCGTCGACCAGGCCCATGGCCAGGGCCTCGCTGGCTGGGGCGTGGCGTCCCGAGGTCATCATCTCAAGGGCCTTCTCGGGCCCGGCTACGCGGGGCAGGCGCTGGGTGCCGCCGGCACCGGGCAGCAGGCCCAGGTTCACTTCCGGCAGGCCGAGGCGGGCCGAGGGCACGGCCACGCGGTAGTGGGCGACCAGGGCAACCTCGAGGCCGCCGCCGAGGGCGGTCCCATGGATGGCAGCGATCACAGGCTTGGGCGCGTTCTCCATCATCTCCTGGACGTCGAACAGCGAGGGCCCGCGCGCCGCGCCGCCGAACTCGGTGATGTCAGCACCCGCGATGAAGGTACGGCCCTCGCAGATCAGCACGATGGCCTTGGCGGCGGGATCGGCGGTCGCGGCCTTGAAGCCCTCGAACAGGCCCTCGCGCACATTGGCCGAAAGGGCGTTCACGGGCGGAGAGTTCAGGGTGATGACGGCGATATCGCCGTCCATCGAAAGGTCGGTCACCGGATTGATGGCGGTCATGCGTTTCCTCGCTCTGCGGTTTCCGGACCGACCGTTCAAGGGGCCAGCTCCGGCGTCGGATTCCTCCGGCGGTGTATACGCGGGGCCCGGGACGGGCGAGTCAAAACTGCGGCCGCGACCCCGATCGCCTTGACCACCCCTGGCATCTGTGAGACCGCCTAGCTCCGGTCGCTGGGTACGTCTCGTCGGTCGGAAAACGCAGCGCAGGGCCTAACCTGCGCGGTTGGGGGAAACGGGGTGGACCCATGCGTCTGAGGATACTGGGCAGCGGACTTGCGGCTCTCGTGGCGGTGGTCTCCTTCTCCGTCGCCGCGGCCGCGCCCGTCAAGATTCCCCGCACCCCTGACAAGCGCCCGGACCTCAACGGCGTCTGGCAGGTCCTGAACACCGCCAACTGGGACATCGAGCCCCATGCCGCCCGCGCCGCCCTGGCCCTGCGCCCAGGACCGGTGGTTCCGGTGCCCGCCCGGGAGGTCCTGGCCCTCGGCGCTATCGGCGCTGTACCGGCTGGCGCCGGGGTCGTGGTGGGCGGCGTCATCCCCTATACGCCTGAGGCCAAGGCGAAGCGGGACGAGAACCGCGCCGACTGGCTGAACCGGGATCCCGAGATCAAGTGCTACCTGCCGGGCGTGCCGCGGGCCAATTACATGGCCTTCCCGCTTCAGATCATCCAGGGCGGTAACGAGACCCTGATTGCCTACGAATATGCCGGCGCAGTCCGGAATCTGGTCTTCAAGGACCCGGGCCCAGCTCCCGTGGATTCCTGGATGGGCCAGTCGGTGGCCAGGTGGGAGGGTGACACCCTCGTCGTCACCGTCACCGGACAGTCCGACTCCACCTGGTTCGACCGGGCGGGCAACCATCACTCCGCAGGCATGACCGTGGTCGAGCGCTGGACCCTGACGGACGCCGACCATATCCGTTACGAGGCCGAGATCACCGACCCCGCAACCTTCACCCGTCCCTGGAAGGTGTCCATGATCCTCTATCGCCGGGTGGGCGAGGACGCCCGCCTCCAGCAGTTCAAATGCGTCGAGTTCGTCGAGGAGTTGATGTTCGGCAAGCTCCGCAAGAACCCCCTGCCCTGATCCCGACCGAGATTCAGCCGGAGACCCCGAAATGACCCCCAACTCCACGCGCAGACTCGCCGCCCTGGCAGCCATCGCCGGACTGTCCATCGCCGGCGCGGCGGGCCAGGCCGAGGCGCACCACGCCTTCGCCGCCGAGTTCGACGGCAACGCCCCGGTCCTGCTCCGCGGGACCGTGACCAAGGTGGAGTGGATCAACCCGCACGCCTGGGTCCACGTTGCGGTGGCCAAGGCGGGTGGCGGAACCCAGGTCTGGATGGTCGAGGGCGGCACACCCAACACCCTCCTGCGCTCAGGCCTGACGCGGGACTCCCTCAAGCCCGGCACCAATGTCATCGTCCGAGGCTACCAGTCCAAGGACAAGGCCTGCGCCCCGGCCTGCAAGGCCAATGGCCGCGACGTGACCTTCACCGATGGTCGCCGGGTCTTCATGGGGTCCTCCGGAACCGGTGCGCCCAAGGACGGCTCCGATCCGGGCGAGCGGCGTCCCTAGGTCCGACGCCCCCACATGCTGGATGACTTCGTAGCCTGGTTGGCGACGACACCGGGGAGCATCGCCCTCCACGAGTCGCTCTACATGTACGCCATAGTGGAGACCACCCACGTGGTCGCCATCACCCTCTTTGTGGGTACGATCGCCATGATCGACCTGAGGGTGCTGGGCCTGGCTCTCAGCCGCGTCCCGGTTTCCCAGGTGCTGCGCAGGCTCCTGCCCTGGACCGTGCTGGGCTTCCTCATCCTGATGGTGACCGGGGCCCTGCTGTTCTACGCCATCCCCGAACGTACCTTCCACAGTATCTGGTTCCGGGCGAAGATGCTGCTGCTGGTACTGGCGGGCCTGAACGCTTGGCGGTTCCACCGCGCCTTCGGCGTGTCGCCGGGGGGATGGGACCTCGGCCCCGCACCGGCGCGCGCGCGCCTTTCGGCCCTGGCCTCCCTAGCCCTCTGGATCGGCGTGATCTTCTTCGGCCGTTTCATCGCCTACAACTGGTTCGACTGCGACAAGCCCCAGCCGGCCTTCATCTCTGCGGTCTCGGCCTGCCGGAGCTTCACGCCGTGAACCTCTACGCCCTCTGCGAAGCCATCGAGGCCACCGCCCTCTCCGCCGCCATCCGGGAGTCGCTCTGGCTCTTCCCGGTGATCGAGGCGGTCCACCTGGTGGGACTGGCCATCCTGGGCGGCTCTCTCTTCGTGGTCGACCTGAGGCTGATGGGGGCAGGGCTGACCCGACAGTCCATCGCCGAGGTGGAGCGGGGCGCCAGGGGCTGGTTCCTCGGCGCCCTTGCACTGATGGTCTCCACGGGCGCCCTCCTCGGGGTGTCAGAGGCCGTCAAGCTCTACGACCGACCCGCCTTCTTCCTGAAGATGATCACCCTGACCCTGGGCCTGCTGCTGGCCTTCACCGTCCGCCGGGCGCTGATCGCACGCAATCCGAGGGGCGGGTCCTTCGCCTTTTCCGTCGGTGCCCTGTCCGTACTCCTGTGGCTGACCACCGCCGTGGCCGGCCGCTGGGTCGGTTTCTCCTGACGTCCCAGCTGGGATCAGGCCCGGCCCAGGACTTTCGCCCTCAGCCTGCGCATGCCGCCCAGCCAGCGGTCGTAGTCCGCTGTCTTGCGCTGCATGTAGGTGAGGACGATCTCGTGCGGCAGGATCAGGAAGCTCTCCGCCTCCAGTCCCTTCACCACAGCCTCGGCCACGTCGTCGGGCGACAGGGCGCCATCCAGGTTCTGCGGCTGCTCCTGGCCCCCGCCGGCCCGAAGCATGGCCGTATCCACGCCTTGCGGGCAGAGGACTGAGACCTTGATCCCCAGCGCCTGGGGGGATCATGCCGGGCAGGGCGGCCCGGGCACCATAGGCTTGGGCCATGACATTGACCCCCCAGGCCCGGTTCCAGACCGCGTCCGCCGCTGAGGCGGCGTTGTCCGGGTCAGGCTCGCCGCCACCCACGCCGCAGAACGAGCCGCCGATCCCGGCCGCCACCGATGATGGCGACCTGCGGTTGGCTCAATTTCACGCAATCGCATTATCTGCGGCGCCGCGCGCATAAAAAAAGACGGGGGCAAAAGCCCCCGTCTCGATCTTGATAGTCGCCGAAGCCGAGATTCAGCGTCCGGAGGATTTCGTGACTTCTTCCATCACGCGATCAAGATTGAAGCTGCCGGGCTTTTGGCGCGGCGGAAACTCCTTGAAGCTTTGCAGCCACTGGCCGACGTAAGCCCCGGCGGGGGCAATCGCAAACATGTGCTCAAGATACCAACGCTGATAGCCGATCGCATTTTCTTCCTGGGCACGCTCGAAGGGATCCATCCGCAGATTGGTCAGCATCGGCGCACGCAAGGGCGTGAAGGGCTTCTGCCAGACATTCATCCCTTCAGCTTCCTGCATCAGGAAGGTGACCTTCCAATTTTCGTAGCGAAGCGCGGCAACGCTGCCGTCGTCGGTCCAGTAGATGAACTCCCGACGCGGCCAGGCCGATTCGCCGCGCAGTGCAGGGCCGAGATCGTAGCCATCGAGATGCACCTTGTAGTTCATGCTGCCGACCTTCAGGCCGGTGAGCAGGTCCTGCTTGACGGTCTTGTTACCGGCTGCAGCCAGCAGGGTGGTCAGCATGTCTTCGTGTGCGCCGATGTCATTGACGACCGTACCGGGCTTGATGGTGCCGGGCCACCGGATCAAGGTCGGCACGCGATAGCCGCCTTCCCAGTTGGTGTTCTTCTCGCCGCGGAACATGGTGGTCCCACCATCGGGCCAGGTGAAGGTTTCAGCCCCGTTGTCTGACGAATACATGACAATAGTGTTTTCATCCAAGCCGAGTTCCTTGAGCTTGGCTAGGACCTGTCCGACATGTCTGTCATGCTCGACCATGCCGTCGGCATAAATGCCAAGGCTGGTCTTGCCTACCGACTCTTCCTTCAGGTGCGTGAAGATGTGCATGCGGGTGGAATTCCACCACAGGAAGAAAGGTTTGTTGGACTTCGCGGCGCGCTCCATGAAGTCGAGCGCCTTGGCATTGACTTCCTCATCAATCGTTTCCATCCGCTTTTTCGTCAGCGGTCCGGTATCGGTGATACGGCCATCTGCGAAGCTGTGGATCACGCCGCGCGGACCAAAGCGTTTCTTGAACGCCGGGTCCTTGGGGTAGTCGGGGTTCTCCGGCTCTTCTTCGGCATTGAGGTGATAGAGATTGCCGAAGAACTCGTCGAAACCGTGTTTGGACGGCAGGGTATCGTCAGAGTCGCCGAGGTGGTTCTTGCCGAACTGGCCGGTCACGTAACCCTGTGCACGAAGGAGTCCGGCAATCGTCGGATCGCCCTTCTTCATGCCTTCAGGTGCGCCCGGCAGGCCGACCTTGGTGAGGCCAGTTCGAATCGGGGACTGGCCGGTGATGAACGCTGCACGGCCTGCGGTGCAGCTCTGCTGGCCGTACCAGTCGGTGAAAAGTGCGCCGTCACGACCGATGCTGTCGATATTTGGGGTCTTGTACCCCATCATCCCGCGGTTATAGGCGCTGATGTTGAACTGCCCGATGTCATCACCCCAGATGATCAGGATGTTCGGCTTGCGGGTCGTTTGCGCGCTGGCGGTTGCAGCTATCATCGCGAACAACAGACCGATGCACCCGGCCAGCCACGTTTTCAGATGTTTCAAGGCCATGGTTGGTATTTTCCTGTGTGTGATGGGTTCTCAAGACGGACAAACCATCGCCGGAATTCTCAGGCAGACGATGCTTCTCATCCAAAATCGAATTGGTCTATAACTTAAGGTTAGAACTCGACTAGAGTTACCACATATAGATATAGAATTATGAAGCTTTCGTGTCACGATGCCTAACCAGGATTGATTTTCGACTGATTGGCCTGGAAATCGCGCTGTCCGAACAGGGTCGTTTCCGCGCTGCCGCCGATGCGGGCAATCTGTCGCAGCCGCGTCTGTCCCGAGGCATCGCGCAGCACGAGCGCTCGCTGGGCGTGTCGCTTTTCGACCGAACGACCAAAGGCGTCGTGCCGGCTGCGTTGGGTCGGATGTTGATGGACAGAATAGAAGCCGTTTTGCGCGATTCCGCGTG